>Ga0307379_10001659_pt1 | contig 34580 bp, 32 predicted proteins | sample UN2MG_FD_202237 | JGI IMG/M metagenome (GOLD analysis project Ga0307379, IMG submission 202237) | Soil microbial communities from Risofladan, Vaasa, Finland - UN-2 | ecosystem: Environmental > Terrestrial > Soil > Coastal area > Acid sulfate soil | place: Finland: Risofladan, Vaasa | collected...
GCTTCTCAAGCGCAAGGTAGATTATTCCTTCTAGATGCTTTTTTTGAACAACTCAAGAAGAATAAATCATTAGAAGAAATAATGGCTCATTTCAGAGAAATTGATGAAGGTATTGAAAACAGACAAATCGGTATGGTAACCTTTGCTGATGAATCCTTTGCTTTTACCGGTGAAAATTGCACTATTTGGGCTGGACATAAAATTGGCAAAAATTATTCTTGTCAAGGGAATATTCTTGTTGGTCCTGAAGTTATTGCTAATATGACTGCTGCGTTTGAATCCACCCAAGGTACCTTAACAGCAAGATTATTTGCTGCTCTCAAAGCAGGCGATGATGCTGGTGGTGATGCTCGAGGCAAGCAAAGTGCAAAACTCTATGTGTGTAAGGTTACAGGTGGAATGCTTGGTGATGGTATCATTACGAATTATACCATTGAAGACCATGATGAACCGGTGCAAGAAATAGGTCGCCTTTTAGCAGTTGAGAATAATTTTCGCACATTAAATGGCTTTTATGGTCTCTTACAGAAAGCTGAAACCAATTTAGATAAGATTAAAGTGTTAGATCAAGCAGCTGAGTTTCTCAAAGATAAAGAAGATGCTCGCTATATCGATATTTTTGAAGAAGTAGCAACTACTTACTTACAATTAGGAGCAACTGACAAGGCGATTACCTACTTCAGAAAATATCTGAAAATTGCTCCTAAAATGGTTCGGGCATTTGAACAGCTTGCCAAAAAACTTGACTTACCGGATGATCTTCTTCAAGCAATTTTGAAGTAGTGTCTGGCTATTCCTATTCCCTTTTTTTTCCAAGGTACTTGTTTATTGGTATCTGAAATTCTTATAAATTAGTGGATTCTCTTATAAAATTATGAGTAGATTGTATTTCTTCCGTTGTCGACCACAAGACAAGATTATTCCTTTTTATGAATCTCATAGAGGTTGGATCGATGCAACTGGTAAAATTGGTCATCATCTGACCTTTGATGGAGTTCCTGATGAACAACATGACCGTAATTGGAACACAATAATACTGCATAATGCTTTGTGTCGTGTCTGTCATCAAATTTACCTTATAGTTATCAGATCCTATGATTGGAATAGCGAATTGGAATCTCGAGAACAAAAAGCTACACTATTTATAGATGATTCAATGATAGATTTCATTGATGGTCATATAGCTGATCATAAGGTTTTCAAAGTGAACGTTCAATGTCCAAATTGTGAAGTTGAATTACTCACAGCCTCAGAAATGGTCGAACACTCAATCTTTACTAAAGAATCCAAAATACTTGGTTTAAAACCCAAAGATACTTTGGAACCAAAGCTCACCTGTCTTCTCTGTGGTTCTCATGAACTTGAATTTGATCACGCAATAAGATATTAAGTAAGACCTTCAAATTTTTACTTTGTTTTTTCTTGCTAATTATCCCTCAATCGTACACCACAGTTAGGGCAAAATTCAGAACCTTTATCATATAGACTTTGACATTCTGAGCAAATTCCATATGTTGGGCTTATTTCATCACTTTTAATTTGTGACCGAATATTGTTAGTTACTTTTATTACTTGTTCTTCTGTTAACATCTTTTTATTGATCACGAATGGTTCCTCGATAAGGTAATCGGAATCATCTAAAAGGATTTTTTTGATTCGTTCTTGTGGAATCAAAGTCATATTACTTAGATACGAAAGACTAACTGTTGCCACATCAGGGATTTTGTTAACAATTACTTCTCTTTCTTTAGCAATTATCTTTCTATCAGAGACTTCAAAAGAAGCTTGTTTCTTTTCATCATTATTTTCCCTCAGAGCTTTGCTATCTTCTTTATCGACATCCTGACCATTTTTTCCAGGTATATCAGCTGATTTACAGCTCTGGGGGCCACAATAACAATGGGATAATACCAATTCATCACATGGTTTCCAACAACATACATATAGTAAGTCAGAGCAGCAACTGCAAAAACAACCCACACTAGATAAACCTAGAAAGTCGTTTGAATTTTTTCTTAACCTAGCATATCCAAAAATAAATTTCATCAAAGGTACTACTAGTAATGGAATCCCGAAAACTAAAACTGCTATTATTGTTTCATTCAACGAAACAATCTCCCTCACTTAAATTAAAGCTTAGAACTATATTAAAATTTGGCTGGAAATTCTTATAAAAGTAAAAAAGACTCCCGTAAAAAAGGAAAAAAACGAAGGAAAGTATCAATTGCTTCACTTTTGAATCTCTTTCTTTCGTTTGCTGATGATTGTTATTCCTATTATTCCTATTCCTACTCCCATCAGTAGTTCTGGCAAAGTTATTCCATTTAGTAGGGTAATGGAAAATGTGCCTATATCATACCAGTCTTTTTCTATAAGATAGTCGGCATTCAAATCCAAATCTATAGTAGATACCTCTCCACTCAATTCACCATTTATTTTAATTCCAAGTAATTCCCCATTAGTTTTTCCATAAGCGACTCTTAAGTGATTATTGAAAATGATATCAACAGAATCTTCTATAAACTGTGTTCCTTTAAATAACCACTCGAAGATGAGTTCTGTTTCAGTTGTATCATAATGCTCATACATATTATAGTCTAAGCTTATTGCTGTGACAGTTGTTATTGCCCCTTCTACTTTTGTTGGTATTCCTTCTATTATTTCCATAATTTGGCTAACATTATTGACTGGTAAGAAAAAGGTCTTTACTAGAGTGTCTAACCACATTCCTTGTGTTATAAGAATTGACTCATTACCATTAAAAACGATATTTTCTGCAATATCATGCATAAAAGTCAAATATAATGCAAAGTTTAGTTCTACCCAATCATCATAGAAATTCCAAATCTCGGTCTCCCCTTCATTTAAAGTAACAGAAGTCATTATCCAATCATTTACTACCATTGTAGCATTCACTTCGATTGCTGCTCCTTCGTCATAATGCTGATCATCAAAGGTTATTCCTTCACAATAATAATACTCTCCATTGATGTTTGCATCTAGTTTTGCATTTTCAATAGTATAATTGCACACTGTTCCTACAGGTGTCGTGAATGTTCCTTCAATCTGAACTGGTAAAAATAATGAACTACTAATAATAATCGTTACTAGCATCAATAAAATCATTTTTTTCTTCATCTTCCTCACCTTAAAAAAACCTTCCAATAATTCATTCTTCCGGTTTTATTAGTAATTAGTCCTTAAATTATTTAAACAATCTTTAAAAGCGGAATTTTTTTGAATTTTAGCTCCTTTCCTCAAGGACAAGACAAATTAATTTAAACAACAATTGTTAAAAATATGTCCAAATTTTCTATTCACAAACTAAAATTCTTGATAATTATTCTATTCACTATCTTATCACTCATTATCAGTCCAGCAACAAATTTCTTTACATCTGTTTTAGGGGACACTTACTTACCTCATGAATTGCACTCCCAATTAACAGGTGCTGCAGCTCTAACTGATACCACTCCCTATGATGTTTATGGTACCGATTTGGGCATTATCCTTAAGCATAATGGTCAGTATCATTACATTTTCGGTGATACTTTTAGTAGCGGTACTACGAACTGGCGTAGTAATACTATTGCTTATAGCACTGATGCTGATCCTTCTGATGGTATTTCACTTAATGGCTGGATCCTTGATCCTATTGCTGCAAAAGCCAAAGAATTGATTTCAAGTTTAAAAGAGGACAATGTTGAAAAGACTTGTATCCCTACCACTGCTCTTAGTTACAATGACATTATCTACATCTATTTTATGAGCGTTAATCATTGGGGAGTAATAGGTGGTGAGTGGCAATGCAATAACGCTTCAATAGCGATTTCAACTGATAATGGTCAAAATTTCTCCAAAATGACTAATGTTTCTTGGTCAGGTTTGAGTAATTTCGTTCAATTTGGTTTTGTTCAAAACCAAGCATCTGTTTTATCGGATGGTTATTCTTACTTCTTGGCTACCCCTTCAGGAAGATATGGTGCTTGTTATCTCTGTCGTGTACCTCAAGATTCCCTGCTAAACCAGACAGCGTATGAATATTATACTGGGACAGGTTTCTTTGGTTATCCCCAATGGTCAAGTGATCATACTGAAGTTGAAGAAATTTTTCCAGCTAGTGTTGGTGAATTATCTGTTATGTGGAATGAATTCTTACAAAAATGGACCGTCTTTTATTTTGATAATACTAATCTCAATATTGTCCTTCGTACAGCTGACAATCTTTGGGGACCTTGGAGTTCAATTTATGCTATAGCAGGAGCAGGTGAATATCCTTCGCTTTATGGCTCTTATGTGCATCCTGATTTTGTTGAAAATTCAGGTGAAGAAGTTTATTTCATAATGAGCAAATTTAATGTTTACAATACTTTTGTTCTCTCAGTTAATCTTAATTCATTACTTCCTACTACTAACCCTACACTTCAAAGTGGTTTGCCAGCACTTGTAGTAATTGCTATTCTCTTAGTTACTTATAGTCTTTCATACATCAATAAAAAGTTGAGAAATCATAAATTCTAATTGATTTCTAGGTATTTTTTTGGTGTGTATTTCATTCCTTATTATTTTTCTAAATATGGCGAGATATTTTCCCAGGGAGCTTTGGGTTCCAAAGGATTCCAACAACGTTTTAAATATTTAATAAATTGCTTTTGCGCTTCATGTCCTCCACTGAAGATTCGTTTATAATCGCAATTACCTTTTATATTCTCCTCGAGGATTGGTATCAATTTTTTCTCGTCAATTTGATACTTTTCATATAATTTTTCATAAAAAATTCCTTGAGAAAATTCTCGGAAGATTTCATTTTTTTTTGGCAATAATTGTTACAAAGCGACAAAATTTGCTAAAAATTACTAAGCAGAAACACTTAAGGTTCAAAATGACATATTGTTTCATTCAATTTCATGTTGGTAAAAAAATGATACCCTTAAAAAAAACAATATTTTTACTAATTATTTTAGCTAATTGTTTAATGCTTCCATCTTTTGATGGAAATGGCTTAAATTTTGAAAATGAAAATCCTACAATTGAACCCAATGCTATTACTATTTTTCAGAAATGGTCTTACAATACATCTCAAGACCTTCGAGTTTCTCCTGTTACAGCTGATATAAATGCTGATGGTTATCTTGAAACTTTGTTTGGTAGTGTTGGTTCAGAGGATGAAGCTTTATACTGTTTGGATCATAATGGCGATGTGTTATGGACATATAACTCTACAGGTGATATTGTGACTTGCCCAATTGTTGCTGATCTTGATAAGGATAATAATTTTGAAATCATATTTGGCACCATGATGGGTGATGATTATCTTGTCTGTTTAGATTCACAAGGAAATAAATTATGGAATCAAACACTAAATGGCTTGGTTGCTTCAACTCCTGCAGTGGCAGACATAGATATGGATGGTTATCAAGAAATTCTAGTTTGTGGTACAAATTGGTGGGTCTATTGTTTTGATTATACTGGTACCCAGGTGTGGAATTACACGAACCCAGATATTACCAATTTGTCTGGCAGTCCAGCAATTGGTAATCTTAAGATCGATTATGGTTTAGAGATTGTCTTTGGCACTAACTATGATTATCTCTTTTGCTTAAACAGTACTGGAAAACTCATTTACACCTATGATCATACTGAAAATACTAGGAGTTCACCAATAATAGCTGATTTGGAAAATAATGGCGCAAATGAAATTCTGTTTTATGCTAATGATTCTATCAATTGTCTTGATAATAATTTTAATCTTAAATGGAAATATGATTGTGTTGATTTGGATTTTACGTCAGTTGATCCATCAATTGCTGATGTCAACAATGATGGCGAATTTGAGATACTAATAACTTTTTCAGATTGGAATACTTTAGCTCCGTTTATCATCTGCCTAAATTCAACTGGTGATGAATTGTGGAATTACGATATTATTGGTTCCTATGCTTCTCCTTCTGTTATAGGTGATTTAGATAATGATAACTCAGTAGATATTATACTTCTTGATAGCGATGGACATGTCTATTCCTTAGATGGGGATGGTTCAATTAATTGGATCTATAATATAACCGTTGGTGCACTAACACCTGGTGGTCATATTATTCCATCTCCAGCACTTGGAGACATTGATTCAGATAATGTAACAGAAGTTATTGTTGATATATTCAATGAAGGATTAGCAATCTGCTTAGATTTTAATGGAATAAGTTCTTCAGGTATAACACAATGGAATTCCTTAAGGGGTACAATGTTTCATACCGGACAAATGGATAGAGATGGTGATTTCCTAGATGATGTTAATGAGCAATTCTATGGCACATTAAAAGCTGATTGGGATACTGATAATGATCTTTTCAGTGACGGTAGAGAAGTCTTTTTAGGAACTGATCCAACTGATCCAAACGATTATCCTGGAGCTCAAACTCCAACAGCTACCCCAACTGAAACAAGTCCATTATTTGGAAGTTTAGTTAGTATGCTATCACTAATCAGTTTATTATTCACTATTAGTGTTTTAGTGCAACGTAAGAAGAAGAGCTGATTTTTCATCTCTTTCTTTTTTTTATTTTTATGATAATCATATATGCTCTAGAATTAGCATTTTAATCATGCCAAGCTACTCCCCTCCAATTTTATCTCCTTTGGATATTTATATGTTCATCTAATCTAGTAATATATCACTTGTAAATGAAATAAACTAAGAATACTAAATATTCATCCATTTTTAGCTAACTTTCTTTGAAAAAAATGAAGCATATTCCTGTTCTAAATTCATTCCTTCCTTGGTAAGAATTTCTTTCGCTAAATAATATCCTCCTGCAACAGCTCCAGGAATTCCTCCGCCAGGGAAGGTCCAATGCCCAACCAAATAAAGATTAGATATTGTTGTTTTATGAGGTAGGAATTTACCATAATTTTTAGCATCATACTGCCATCCCATAATAGCCCCTTTTTCATTATAGGTGTATCTCTCAAAAGTTAATGGTGTAGCGGCATTTGTATATAGGATAGCTGATTTGAACTCCTCGCCTAATTTGTTAGTAATTCGATTTAGGATAATTTTCTCTACTTCTTTCTTACATTTTCGATAATTCTCATCTCGAGTCTTAGTATTCCCCGTTTGCCAATTATTACTATATTCATATGGTAAAAATGCTCCTACTATAACTGAGGTGTTTTCCTGTTCTTCTGTTTTAGGTAGAGGGATGAAAAGTATCGGACAATTTTGAGGTGCCAATTGTTTAGTGGATCTTTTCAAAGTATCTTCATCTAAGATAGTAATAAAATTCTGTTTTGAAAAATCATATTTTTTATCTATACCTAAGAAAAGAAACATCACTGATGTAAATAGGTCCTTCTTCTTTATTTCTTTTCGAAGTTTATTCAATGAATCATCATTTTTCAATAGAGTATTAATTGTATGATGTATTGGAGCATTTGAAATAACTATTTTGCTGCTGAATTGTTTACCATCTTTACATTTAATTCCAATAGCTTCTCCATTTTCAATCATTATCTTGGCAACCTCAGTAGAAAGGAGTATTTTTCCACCATTTGTTTGCAAAGTCTCTACAAAAGTATTGGGTATCAATTGCATGCCTCCTTTTGGGTAATAATTTTCATTTTTTAGAAGATTCAACCATCCAAAAGCATGTCCCATAAAGAGAAGTTCAGGAATAGGGTAATAGCTATAAATTAGACTGGCAAGTTTTTCGTTCGGTAAAAAATCAGTAATAATTTTGATGCCATTTTTCCTCCCATATTTTAAGAAATTAGGCATTGTTTTTAGAGAGGAAAAACCGAAGCGTAATTTCTCTAAGAGAGACATTTCATAAGGAGCTTTTGGTGGACCTTGAGAAGTCATTTCAGTAATCATTTTTTCACTCATATTAAAAAATCGTTCAAGTGCTTCTTTTTGATTTGGAAACAATCTCTTTAGATCATTTATTATTGATAAGCTTGAAAAGGAATATTCTTCATTCCCAATAAAAACACGAAAATTATATTTAACCTTTTCAACTTCAATTTTTCCACCAAAATATTCCAAAAAACTACTAATTGTTTGGTTTTCTCCTATATCATTTAAATGAAATACTGCACTATCAAAAAGGAATTCTTTCCGTATGAAAGATGTTAAGTAACCACCTGGCTTATCATGTTTTTCTACCACTAAAACCTTCTTTCCATGTTTAGCAAGAAAATTAGCTGCACTTAATCCTCCCATTCCCGCACCAATTATTATTACATCATAATTTTGCAAATTACCACCATCAGTTACATACATTTGAACTCAATAATTCTGTATTGTTTTCATTCTTTTTAATATTCACTCAAAAAACTCTTAATATTCAGAAATAATATTTATTTTGCAAGTATTTTTTTTGGATGCACTCCTTTGTCAAATTTCTTATGGGCAGAAAAGATATTCACTGCAATGCTAATTAATAGAAATAATCCAGCAAAAGTTCCTAAATAAGCTAATTATATCACTATAGCAATTACAATAAAATTCCTTGAAAATAACTCATCAAAATCAAAAACCCAACTAAGATCAGCCATTCTTAGAAAGGAATGCAATATGACCATCAAGAATATTGCTAAACCTCTAAGGAAATCGAGTGATAATAATCTTTTAGCACCCTCTTCCTGTTTATCATTTTCCTCTGGTAAACTATCTCCATAGAGCAGTTGTTCTACTCTTGTTTCAGCGGTTGACATAATGATGTTTTCTCTTTTTTCCGCTTAAAAAAATTATGCTGAATAATTCATTTTATGTTCCCTTTTTTGTATGAATAATTATCTAAGGATAGTTAAAGTAAGGAAACCACCAATAATGATTAACGATACAAGCAATGTCCAAATACACCATTTGACGTACTTGTATTTTCTCTGATTAACTTTTGAAATCGAATAAATTTGGTCGGAAAATTCTTTTTGTAACAATGAAAAGTCATCTAACACTTTGGTAAGCCCTTTGTTATATTCTTCTTTAGTTTCATGTTCTAAGATATTAACATAATAGAAAATATGTCTCTTATCAGGTATACCTGTTTTCTGAAAAGGTGATATTGTTAGAATACTAAAAATAATACTTACCAAACAAGATAGCACGTATAAACCAAAAAGTACTATGACAGCAACATCTAATTTATTTTCTATTATAAAGAATCCTCCGAGCAAGCCAACCATTGCTAGAACTACCGTTAGTAGTATCCCATTAACAGTAAGTATTGCAGTTGCTTTATTGTCAGCTAAACTTATTAATTGATAATTTTGATCAAAGATAGTCTTCATAGCTTCGAATTTTAAATCATTAGTCATAGTATCTTTTTGAGACATCATTATCACATAGCACTAAATTTACATTAAGCACTATTTCTTTTTTGGTCAGTTTATTAAAGAATGGTAAAACCAGTGAGTGAAAATCTTATAGTTCATAATCGAATTCATAATAAGAAGGAGAAGAAGAAACATGGTCGAAAACAAAGCTGTGCATGAATGGTTGATAGGAACAAATCCTTGGACAGAATATAATACTCGAATTAACTTGTTAGGTCAGAAAAAAGATGAACCGGAAGTGCTTGAAGCAAAAAGGGAAATGCTTGCTCACCCACTAGTAATAAACTTGCTACAAGATATCAACAAATGGCCATGGTGTGGCTTGAAAAGACATAATGACGCCAATCACCCGTTGCACAAATTAGTCTTTCTAGCTGATTTGGGTTTAACAAGAGAGGAGAAAGCGATAGCTACAGTGGGGGAGAAAATATTCCGATGTCAATCAGATGAGGGAGCTTTCCAATTACCCATTCAGATACCAAAAGCCTTTGGAGGGAACGACCAAGAGCAATTGACCTGGATGCTTTGTGATACCCCCTCGCTATTATATACACTAATTAAGTTTGGTTGGGAGAAAGACTCACGAGTGAAAAAAGCGTTGAGGCATCTTGCTGGGTTACAGCAAGAAAATGGTTGGTTATGTACAGTTTCACCAACATTGGGAAAATTCAGAGGACCTGGAAGAAAAGATGATCCTTGTCCTTATGCTACCCTTATCTCTTTGAAAGCTCTTATTACTCATCCAGAATATTATAAAAGTAAAATTAGTATTAAAGGAGCAGAAGTGTTACTCACTCTCTGGGAACAAAGAAAAGAACGAAAACCTTACCTTTTTGGCATGGGAACAGATTTTTGCAAATTGAAAGCACCTTACATTTGGTATGACATTTTACATATTGCTTCAGTACTCACTCAATTAGATTGGTTGAAAAAAGATGAACGTGTAAACGATATGATGGATATCATACGAGTAAAAGCAAATGAACAAAAATTATTTACTGCTGAATCAATTTGGAATGCATGGAAAGAGTGGGATTTTGGTCAGAAAAAGATACCTTCACCTTGGATTACTTACTTATTTTATCTGACAGAAAAAGGAATTATATAAAATATCTATAAAATTTTTTGAAATAAAAAAAGAAAAGATAAGACGTTGCTTACAACGTCATAATTATCTTGTTGGTACCTTCTTTTTACGACGAGCTGAGACAACAACTGCAATAATAATGATAATCAGTATTAAAGCACCGCCACCAGCAAAAATTCCTATCCACAATGGATCAGAAAAGTCAATAAGTCGTTGTTTATACTCAAAATCATAAGTGATTTCGACAAAGTATAGATGAACACTTCTATCTCTTTCACCATCAAGCATAGCTCGCCATTGAAGGGTTTTTCCTGGATTGGCAAAAGTATGAAGAACACCTGGGGTAACTACTTCCCAATTAATTCCATCAGCAGTCATAAAGAATTCCATATTAGTTCCATCTGGTACCTTTGCACCAAAATTTAAAGTTGCGTTGTATATTGTCCCATTTGGCATTGTGAAAAAGGGTGTTGATTGAACTAAATTGTTTTCATTGTGATAAGTATCAGCTACACTTTCGAAGTGTCTTAGAATAACTAAAGATGAACTATTAGCTACATACGTGTAATCGCCAGCAGTAGTTATTTGAATAGCCCCTGTAGCATAAGTATACTGACTCTGCATTGTTGGGTTCGTTAAATCTGACACATCATATAAAACAACACCATTTGTTCTTTCTGCACTTACAACATATCTACCAAAACTCCAGACACCCCATGATGGAGTAACCTCATATCCTGGGTACAACAAATTAGTTGGGTCTGAGACATCATATACTGCAAACCATCCTCCTGCGCCAAGATAACAAACATCACCATCAACAAGAATATCGTACATAGGAGTTGTTCTTGTTCTACTATCAGCTAAGACAGGACTATTGAAATTGCTAATATCATAACAGCTTAATGTATTAGTTCCAGGTGAATCACCTTCCACCATATAGACGTGTGTTCCTTGCACCCAAATAGCTGTATTGTTTGAATGTATTCCTGGAATAAAATTGGTTATAATTGACTCAAAGTAATTATTTGAAACATTCAAAATAGCGAAACCTGTTGTAAACGCTATATAGAGCAGTTCACCATTGATAAAAACATCCTGTAATCCCATACCAGAAACTGAGTTTACCAGTTTAATATTCATTGGTTCAGCAACATTGAAAATTAATATCCCATTAGAACAAACAGCATATAGAAACTTACCATTGATGTCTATTTTTCTAATGTCATAACTTAAACCTGTTGTATAATTATCGAGTAAAATTGGTTGTTGAGGATTGCTAACATCAACAACATAAACACCATCTGTCCCACCTGCGATATAAGCTATGTCATTAATTACTCTTACATCCCATACTTTTGGAAACATAATTGGATTTGGATACCAAGAGTTGGCAAAATTTGTTATATAACCTATACTAATTGTGTAAACACCATCTTGAGTACCCACAACTAGATTTTCATCAAAAAGTGCTACATCATAAGTGTAAGGTATAGCAGTGACATCAGCAACAAAAGTAATATGGTTAGGATCATAGACATCAAATATCTGCACTCCTCCATCTCCATCAGCAACAAAGAGTGTTCTTCCTTGTTTTACGAGCTTTCTTGCATAACCTGGTGTATCAATTGAGCTGAGTATGGTTGGATTTGAAGGATCTCTTACATCTATAACATGAACTCCACCAAAGCCATCAGCTAAATAAGCAAATCCTCCATCAACAATGACATCAGTTGCATTTCCAGGAGTATTTACATAACCAACCTCCATAGGTACAAATTTGCTTGTAATATTTAAAACATAAAAACCTTCAGTGCTAGCTGCTACATAAGCAAATCCACCGACAACATCTAAACCTAATGATAAGTTACAATCCCAAGCACATTTTTCAAACCCAGTTAGAGTAAATGGATCTTCTAAATCAAAAAATCGCAAAGAACGATTATAAATCGTATTATAAGATGTATAAAATACTAAATGCCCATAAAATTCAATATCGGTAACAAAATTATCGGTTCCATAAGCAACTTGCCAACTAGGATTAAATGGATCAGTGATATCACTCACTACTAATGATTCTTGAACAACTGTGTGCTGTCCAGCTACAAGAATGTCTCCTTCTACAGCAATTGCCTTTGTCTCAAAATGATTACCATCTATTCCTTGTAATATCATATCTGTTGGATCATTAATATTTAGAATAGTGATTGCGTCTGTAGATGAAGTATTATACAAAGCTAAGTAAGCTTTCCTTCCTTGAACTTCTACATCAACAACGGGTGATTCAGTATAATAATGGTCAAGAATTTGCAATGAAAAATCTCTAGCATTTGTAACTGTCCCCGTCCCCCAACCAAAAGCGGTGGTATCACCATCTTGATAGGTTGTGGTCGTAAAATCTTCAATAAAGACATCACTTTCTATTGCAGAAAGCTTCAGATCATTATTAGCATTTTGTGTTCCAATCGTCGTTGGAATCATCATGCTTGTTAGCGAAAATAAACTTAACACAAACAAGGTAAGTAAAATTCTTTTTTTAGATAAATTCATTATTTACCCTCTAAAATAATTATAATTAAAAATCAGCTCGAACATAATTAAAGGTATCTTATGAGCAATCCATTAACTTCTTTAAGAATACCTTATTCTCAAATTTGTTGATTATCAATTATGTTTATCTTTTCATGGAAGATTTTTTATTATTATCTAACCTTTTTCATAATTTTCTTATCTTATCAATTGGAAATAAAGTAAAATATTTGATTATACAAATTAGTTAGTGTGAAAAATTAATGGTTGATGAAACATTAGAAAAAATGGCTGAAGGATTAGATGCCAAATTAATGGAATTAATTGAAATAAATAGCCGGGAAGTTCCTTATTTCTATGAAGAAGGTGTTTGTAGTATATTATACATTCCTGTAGAGGGTGGTGAACTTAGAATTTTTCATCATAAACCAGAAAACCAAATTACCAAAAGACCAATACTTTTTGCTCCAGGATTGGGTACATCACCTTGGACCTGGAGATATTTCAGTTTGCCATTAATTGGACAAGGAGAGTTTTATTTTTTAGAAACAAGAGATAAAAAATCAAGCAAATTTAGAAATCGATTAAAAGCAAAAATGACCATTGACAAATCAGCTGAGGATATAGCTAAAGTAATTAATCATCTAAAGTTGAATAAAAAAGATTTTGTAATTTTAGGAACAAGTTATTGTTGTGGGGTGATTTTAAAAGGATTGATTGACAAAAAATTCACTGCCCCTACTATTGCTTTATTTGATCCTTTTGTAAAAGTACAGTATTATAGAAAACTAATTTCGATATTACGGTGTACCCCTCCTTTTATTATTAGTATATTGCGTTTCATTCTTGGCGGAATAGCATTAAGAGGTGAAAAGAATAAAACACAATTGGAAAGAGGACAGGATATGGTTAAAGAAGCTGTTACATGGAAATGGCGAAAGGTTGGTGCGAACATTTTGAATATTGATATTTTTAAACAATTGTCAATGATAGATGAAGAAGTATTGGTTTTTCATGGAACAAAGGATAAGCATCATCCCCATGTTCTCTATGAAAAGATAGCTAAAGAAATTCCTAAAGGGCGATATTTCTTTTTATTGTCTCCAGAGGAAAAACGAGAACTAGTTGTTGGTATTATTGGTTTAGAATTAGGTAAAATTTTATCTCAAGAAGGAATTCCAGACACTCTTAAACCATTTGAAAAAAAGAAGAGTTTTTCACTATAATTAAATACCTTTAATCAAAAAATAAGATTCATACATTTTATAGACTCTTTATTTAATCTCGCTTTAATGTTGGAAGAATCTTTTCAATCGTGATATTTTTAATTATTGAAAATCACTAATATATTTACGAGAAATGAATAATGACAATTCCAAAATATTTCAAAGCAAAAATAGCGGTAGATAAAAATGGACGAAAATTTGGATATATTACCGAAGTTAGAGTTTCATATCCAGAAACTGAAGTAACAATAAGTGTTTCTAAAAAACCTCCAACAAAGAAATATCCTTCTATGGGATTTTCTCCTGATTCTATGATCAAATATACTGAAAAGAAAATTTGGTTTGATATTACTAAAATGGAAGCTCATAAAATTCTCAATGACTTGTATGATAAACTCCAGCTAAATATTAAAAACACAGACTAATCACTTTACAAAGAACTATTTAATTTTATATAGTAGATTGCTCCTTTATTTCTAGGTTAAAATGGGACAGGAATTATCTGAACAAGAATTAGCTGTTCAACAATTTGTTACAAAAGAACATAAAGTTAAAATCAACTGGATTCTCACAATTACACTTCTATCCATTGATGATTTAGTTACTATAGCGAATAAATTAGGCTATATCATTAAAGGTGATTATATAGCCTTACCATCTGAAGAAGAGAAATTACGCAAACCTCAACCATGGAAACCGATCGACCAAGAACCTCTTCGAAGACGAATCATTCGACCAAGACCAATTAAGCGACCTGCACCGAAAATAAATTTAGATTATCGCTTCTGTATCAGTTGTGGCATAGCTTTAAAGGAATCAGGTAAAGTCTATTACTTGGATGGTTTCTGCCAAAACTGTGGGGAAGATTTAGATAAAATCTTTGATGAGGATAAATCCATCAATCCTTATCACAAAAAGCATTGTGCTAACTGTGGTACTATTAACCCTACAAAAGGTAGTTTTTGTTATTATTGTGGTTCAGTTAATTTAAGCTCAATTTTATAATAAGCTCTTACTTTCACCTTTCATTTTTTTCGTTGTGATTGATGTTTTAAATTTTTTAAATTTTCTAATAACTAATTCAGCGATATCTTCTATTGAACCTAACCCATCAATTATTAAATCAGCATTTTTCCGAACGTAATTATTTACAATAATATAATTCTCTCTGGACCAATATTGTCCATTAAGATGTTTTTCAAAAACAGTAATTTTCTCTTTTGGATCAGCTTTCTCTTGGGCTATAAGTTCTCTTGTTCCTTCTTTCATGAAATACTTCCCACCAAAAACTCTCATCAAAACCCTTGCCAAACATATTTCCAAAGGAGTATCCTCTAAAACAACATAATCATATAAATGTCCAATATCATGTCTTTCCCTTCCATGTGGGTCTTCTACAATGATATATTTACGTGGTCGTATTTCCTCACCTGTTAATGGTTCAATAATTGTTTCTCCTGCCAATAGTAATTTCAAATCCTCTGCCAAACGTGAAAGAATGTAGTGTTTCTGGTTCATTTGACTCTCGAGATTATCTGAATCGTCGACCAATGGTTTATTTTTTAATAAATGTGAATAATTATCATAAAACAAAGCAGTACCACGAATATTTTCAGCTATTTTTTTCACAAGAGCTGTTTTTCCGCATCCTGATGCTCCAGCAATTACTATAGCATATCTCTTTCTTATCATTTCTCCCCCTCCAACGATTCTATATTTTGTTCTTTTAAGAATTGTAGTACTTCTTGAACCAATACTTTTGGTTCCTTTAATCCATCAATGATCAAATCAGCCTTTTTCTTTACTTTATCACAAACGATTACATACATATCTCGATAAGATTCAAGATATAATCCTACAAATTCCATCATATTTTTTAGTAATTCTTCCGGGTCTTCATCACGTTTCTTCACTCGTTTACCATCTTTTTTTACTTTTTCACTATTCAACCAGCGAGTTAAACTTCGGATGAGAGATATTTCGTTTGGTATTTCTATAAAAATGAGATAATCAATTAGTTCTACCATTTCACTTCTTTCTCTACCGGAAGGATCTTCGACCAGTATTATTGGGCTTGGATTTATGTTTTTTTTCGTTGTAGGATTGAGTATACTTGTACCATTTATTAAACTAACAATATCTCGTGTTAATCGAAAATTTTTCCATTCGTCAATCTCAGCACCTTCATTGACCCATGTACGCATATCGTTTGGCCATCCTTGAAGGGAATCAAAGTAATCATCAAATTTCAGAACTGCTAATCCCCCAAGTTCCTCTGAAAGATGTTCAGCTAGTGTTGATTTTCCAGAAGCAGGATTACCCGTTAAAACTACTACAATACTTTTCATTTCCACAACATTATTTGGGTCACCCATTTATTTTACTCTTTGCTATATTCTTTATTCACTTCTTTCTTTAATCAAAATTAAATTATGAAGAAAATAATTATAAAATGTCTTGCTATTTGTTAGTCTATTCCTATCTATTGTATCTATTGGAGACTCATAATTATGAATAAAGTTGCTATAGTAACAGATGGTGTCTGTGATCTATCTAAAGAGATCATAGAAGAATATGGTATTTTCACCATTCCTTATCGAGTGATTTTTGGTGAAGATATTTATCGTGTATGGCATAATGGCAAATACACAATTAGCATCAGTGAATTTTGTGATAAATTAGCAAAAACAACCAAGGAAAGTCTTCCAAGAACATCAATCCCTTCCCCAGGAGAATTCAAAGAAGCTTTTGATGAAGCTTTTGAAAATGCTGATTCTGTTATTGCTGTAATTTTAACTTCAAAAATGTCCGGAGCAGTTCAAACTGCTCAAACTGTTATTAATAACTTTTTCAAAGACAAAGATATTACTGTTTTTGATTCCCTTCAAACTATGACAGGAACAGGTATCATAGCCTTAGAAGCTGCAAAGCTTGCTAAAGCAGGCAAAACGAAACAAGAAATTTTAACTAGGCTGGAATCTATTAACCCTCGAGTTCGCACAATCTTAGCTATGAATGATCTTGACTATCTTGAAAAACAAGGTCGACTTGGACCTATTCAAAATATTCGTGAAAAAAATCCTGAGGTAATCCCGGTAATTCATTTGAAGGATGGGATTTTACAACCATTAACCATTTTCCAAAATGAAACTGATATGATCGCTCGTTTGAAAGTCTTTGCTGAAAAGATATTAGAACAAAACGAGACTGGTGAAATTTTTATAACTAACATTAATCATGGCAAAGCCTCAAAAGTAATGTATGATGTTTTAACCAAAGAGAATGTACTTGGTCTTAGAATACATTATTATGAAGCGAATGCTATTTTAGGTGTTTATTCAGGTCCACACACTATATGTATTAGCTATATCGGTAATTTTGATAATAATTGGGTGTAGGTTTTTCTCCTACACATCTGTCTTTTTTTTCAAATTTATTTGGTATTAGGATTCATCAGAACTATATTTTTGTTCCACATTTTCACCAATACGCCAAGTAGCAGATTTGCTATGCTTCAATTTGCTTTGGACCATCCTTACTAGCATTGTCATGCCCATTGTAAACAACAACAATCCTAGTTTTACAGCTATAAAGTCTGGTTCCCATGGAAAAGCATGAAATGGCATAAGACTCCAGGGAGGATTAATAGGAATGAACATAATCAGAACTGATTGCAGTAGGATAGCAAGTAAAGTTCCTACTCGAACATTGACCTTTTTAGTAAGCATAATGACAATAATGAAAATATTGTAAAAACCAAAGACTATGGGATTGATATAGATTACAATACCAGTATAGACTCCTAGTCCTTGACCACCATCGAATTTTAACCAAATAGAATAATTATGGCCGAGAATACAGCAAATTGATCCCAGAAAACAAGCTAGCGAATGCCAAATATTGGTTCCTTCTGTGGAAACAAAATAATCTAAGGAAAAAATGTGATCTATCAAAGCAATTGTTACAGTTCCCTTAAGGAAGTCTAAAAACAATATTGGTATTCCAACTGCAGGTCCTAATGTTAGTACAGCATTCATACCCCCAGCATTTCTAACATTATAATTTCTAACATCCTTCCCAAAAGCAATTTTTCCTATCCAAACGGAAAAAGGAATTGATCCTAACAAATATCCTCCTATACAGCTTAAGATAAGCCAAAGGATTTTCAGTCCAGTCATTTTTATCAAATCAGTGGTAATAGTTGAAATAATTGGTTGTACTATTCTTTTAACGATTATAGATTTTATTCTTTTTAACTCATATTGAGTGATTTTACAAAATAAATCATTCAACCATTTCTACTAAAGTTAGAGATTTTCTCAAAGAAAATAATGGTTAGTCGTCGCTATAAAAATTGGATCCTTTTTCAAATATCTGGATGTCAAGCATATCAAAATTTAATGTTTGTAAACACTTAGGGCAATGACCATATTTCTCTATATGGTTAAGAAGATGATCCAAATGATGTAAACTATTACATTTTGGGCACACAACAACTAACTGAGATGGTTCTATTGGCATATTACAGGTAGAACATATAGCTACCTCAAAATCACATTTAGTACACATAATGTCTGTAGTGTTTATTTTATTACCACAATAGTAACATAAAACCTCATTATTCGGGTAATCATATGCTGATTTTCTATGAAAGATAGATTTTTCCTTATTGTATTGTCCTAAAAATTGCAGTATGCCACTCTTTTCCCATTCAGTAAGATAATCGATAATCATGTATTCTTTAATTGAGGTTTGTAATGATAGTTCATTAAGAGTCTTTTCAGTTTCATGTGGAATTAAAGCCAAGGCAATAAATAAGGACAAATTATTCGACTTCTGAGTAATTTCTTTTCTTTTAGAATTAATTTTTTTGCGATGTTTTACTAGTTGAATCGAAACAACATATGAAAGAACAGCAATTATTAGAATAGAGAATATTGCCGCTAAAGAAATAATTGTTTTTCTGACTAAAAGTTTTGGATAATCGTTTGCATTCAATGGATCTGTGTGATATTTTAGAACTTCATCACCGTCTGAAAAACCATCGCCATCTGTGTCTGGATTGAGTGGATCTGTAAAATAAATTTTTAATTCATCAAAATCGGAGAGAGAATCAAAATCTGTATCAGCATTGTTTGGATCAGTAAAAGTTTGAAACCATTCTTCAAAATCTGATAACCCATCTTCATCCGAATCTGGATTATAAGGATTAGTTTTAGTTTCTTCATACTCTATATAATCATCTAGTCCATCTGAGTCAATATCTGTTGTTAAAAGCAATGTGCCTAAAATATTATCCACCAAAACAGTTATTCCATTAGACCACTTTATTCGGAAGGAAAATTCAATTAGATAATTATCATAAGTATTTTCGTAATCTGGTTCATATAAATATTCAGAAAGTAGAATAATATCATAATCAGTTTCTATTTCATAAACAATAATTCCATTAGCTGTTAAACAATAAACGATCTGGTTCCTTAGATATAACTGCAAAATAAATCCTGTTACTTTATTTTTTATTAGAATAGGATTGAACGGATCTGAAAAATCATAGATTTCAAGTAAACTTGAACCTATGTATAAATAGTTACCATCTGATTCTACACCAGTTATTTTTCTACTAATTGATCTGATAAAAGTGACATCTGTTGTGTCTAAGCAATTATAAATATAAGCAATATTTCCTGCATCACAGACAAATAATAGCTCATCTTCGATAAAAACATGAGCAATATAGGAATATCTCAAAGATATAATAGTTATTAATTTAGGATTATATTTATCCGAAATATCAACAAGAATTGTTCCATTTGTTCCAGCAGCAATTGCTAATAGATTTTCCTGGATATCAAAATCGTATAATTCTATTGTTGGATAAGGAAATTCTCCTATTAAGATTGGATTTGTTAAATCGCTAATATCAAAAATCTTCACTCCAAAGAATTGAGTTAAAATAAAAAGATAATTATCTTGAATCAGTAATCGATGATAAATACCTGTGTCGTCATAGTTACTAAGCTCTTCAAATGTCCATGTATCAGTGATATTTAATATTGTTAAACCATTACAACCTCGTGCAAGGAATATTGTTCTGTTCTGTAAAATTATATCATCGAACATTCCATTTGCTTGCAAATGAATTTTATTTTCAACTGTAGGATCGTCTAAATTATATATTTCTAATCCGTCCCATATTTCAGCTGTAAATAAACATGTATCAGTCAAAAAAAGATCATGTATTAAACCACCATCATTAATTGCAGCGATTTGATGAACTGCCATACTATTTGAGTAATTTATCAATCGAATACCAATAAGCTCGTATCCTAAGGATATAATCCCATTTTTGCTTGTTCCGCAAGTGGGAATGCTATAGTAATTGTGGTAATAACTGTGTAGTAAGTTTGGTGCAAAAAGATTAGAAATATCATATTTATCTATTACTTCTCGACCTACATAATACAGATAATTACCTTCAACAGTAATAAATCCCGCCAAACCAACATGGAATGATCCAGTTTCAGTAATATTCGTAGGATCAGTAACATTAACAAAATGGATAAAGCCTTGATCTAAGATGAAAAGATAATTATTGTTATAGCAAATGTAAAATGTCCAATAATTACGAAAAACATCCAATCTTTCAATTGACCAATAACTTGTGATATTATAGACTTCTATTCCTTGAGTCATTTTTGAAAAATAAATTAACGTTCCATTAACATAAACATCGTTAAATTCCCCTTCTGTGGAACAACTATATACATACTCCGGATTATAAGGATCACTAGCATTAAAGATCTCAAAAGTACCGTAATTTGATACTAGATAAACAATACTATCTTGAACATGTAGAGCACAATAATTACTACCCCAAGAAGTTGAGCTTAACAAAATAGGTGCTTCCTCATTTGATATATCATAAATATAAAGACCGTTAGGAGCTATCGCATAACAAGTTGTATTTTCAACAAAAACATCAACAATGATAGTTATCTCCTCACTCCAGTCTCCTAATTCGTCAAAAGAAAAACTATTAAATTTTGATGTAATTGGTGAGATTTCAGTTATTGTGGTGTTTTCAGAAAAGTTTGTTTGATGAAAGATCAATGGTAAAATAAGAATTAATATTTGGATAAAAAAAAGTAATTTTTTAGAATTTAATTTTCTTTTTACTTTCAATTATTTCTTCCCCGAATTTATAATGATTAGACATGACATTAAAACATTATCATTTCATTATTTGATTTCATAATGAGCAAACCAGATATTCCCTCCCTCATTTTCATCTGTGATGCATCCTGAAAGGTAAATGGTTTTCCCTATTCCTTTGATTATTCCATATCCGGTATCATATTCGTCATTATATCCTTTTACTGTTTGGTAGGTTTTAAGCTCTAATTGAGTTGTGAATCTTGCTAAAAATATGTTGCTTCCTCCAATTGATTCAGTATAAACACCTGCTAAGTAGAAATACCCATCTTCAGCTAATATCATAGTATATGCTACATCTTCACCATTTACTGGCCCATCATAAGTAACGTTTTTCAATAATGTTAAATCATTGGTATATTTTGCAAGCCAAAGATTATATCCCTCACCTACTTCTGTCATCGTTCCAACTATATAGATCGATCCAAAATTATCTATCAGTAATCCATAACCTTTATCCTCACCAGTTGTTGGTCCTGCTACAGATTGGTTAGCAATAAGGTTCAAATCAGTGTCTAATTTTCCCAACCAAATATCATAATTTGTTCCAAAATTATTGATCGATCCGCTAACATAAAGATATCCTGAATCATCAAGAGCAAGAAATCTTGCTTTATCAGTATTATTTGAAGGACCATTCAAAACAAAATAATCAACTATGTCTAGACTTTTATCTAATTTCCCTATAAAGATATCATGACCAGTTGTTGTAGTAATGGTTCCTGCAATATAGATATATGTGGAACCATCATAGAGTATTCCATATCCTTCATCTATATCAGAAGTCATTTGTCCATCGATTGTTAACTCATTTTTTTGGGAAAGCTCACTATCATATTTCGCGACCCATATACTCCTTCCATAATCATTAGTAATATACCCTATCACATAAAGAAAGCCTTCTTCATCAAGAACAAGGGTGTAACCCATATCGTCTCCGTTGGTAGATCCATTGAGAGTAATATTTTTTATTTGAATGAGATTATCAGTAAATTTTGCTAACCAAATATCTGTTCCTTGACTACTTGTACTTACAAAACCTGCTGCATAAAGAATATTATTTATTGGATCATATACTATTCCAATACTACCATCTAAACCATTATTTCCTCCATCGATACTCACACTTTCTAATAAAATAAACGGTTCTTTTCCATCAAAAATATACCTTCGCAATAATACTCCAGTTATAGTACTAACAGCTATTAAAACAATTAAAATTAGAATAACCAAACCGGGTTTAATTTTTCCCAGGGTTTTTCTCTTGAATATCTTCAAGATTGTTTCCTCCCTATTAGTAATATTGTGCTTTTTCCCCTATTAAGATTCTTTGAAAAAATAGCTATAATCTATTCCTCTTCTTTCTTTTCATCCATTAATCGATCAAACATTTTTCTGATGGGTAATAATCCTAAAAGAAATACATGAGAACGTTCTGCTAAAGGATTCTTTTGTTCTTCCACCATGAGTTTAGGAACAAGGTTCTGCATGAATTTAGTAAATTCCTCCATGAAGAGTTGATATTGTATTTTTGAAAGATAATTCAAAGTAAGATGGAAATCTAATTTATCAAAAGTTTCTTGTAATTCAGTATCAGGGTAAGGTTTCAATATAGCTAAATATTCTTTCATTTTTTCCAAGATATTATTCATAAAATCGATCGTTGGATTAAGTGCATCTCTAATAATATTATAAAGCTCATTTCTTTCTTTAATCGACATTTTCTCTACTTGTTCCTGAGAATAATGCGGAAGAATATCCATAAAATCAGGAACTATTTCGTAGATTTTTGCTTTTATGTGCCCTCGAACCTTTTCTTCTCGTGTTTCTTGAATTATCCCTGCTTCCAATAAATTTTGTATATGACGATAAACAGTTGGACGACTTTTGTGGGAAATAATTTTTTCTAATTGTGAAAGTGATAATTCACGGTACATTATGAAATACATCATTATTTCAAAATCTACTTGATTTTGTAAACATGACATTATTTTCTCAATATTCACTTTTGTTTTCTCTGTATTCTTGCTCGTCACATTTATCACTCGTCATAAATTCATTTTTCTTTTTTGGTTTTTTAGATATATTTATTAATGTTTCATAATATATTATTAAATGATATATTTCATAAACATATCTATTATGAAATATTTATAATTATTTCGTTATATTTTACCTAAATTAACAAATTATTATGAGAGGAACAACTAAAATGTCCGTAGACACAAAAACACAAGAACCAATTATTCAATTTACTAATGTCTCTAAAAAATACAAGGATGTTCAAGCATTATATGATGTATCCTTCGCTATCAAACGAGGAGATATTTTTGGATATATTGGGCCAAACGGTGCCGGTAAGACGACGACATTGAAAATCTTGGTTGGCCTTATTCGTGATTATTCTGGAGAAATTAAAATTAATAATGAATCACTTCATACTTTAATTAATCCTGGTAATCTTATCGGTTATTTGCCTCAGGATGTCGGTTTTCAAGATTGGCGAACTGTAAATCATGCTTTAACCACTTTTGGTTTACTTTCAGGAATGAAAAAAACAGATTTACAGCAGCGAATTCCTGAAATATTGGAATTGGTTGGTTTAACAGAAGCCCGTAATCGCAAAATAAAATACCTTTCTGGTGGTATGGAGCAAAAATTAAAGCTTGCTCAAGCATTACTTCATAAACCACAAATTCTAATTCTAGATGAACCAATGAGTGGTCTTGACCCCACAAGTCGTTGGCAAATGAAGAACATCATCCGACAATTAGCTGAAAGTGATATAACAATCATTTTTTCATCTCATATATTAAGTGATGTTGAGGATATAGCTACAACAATTGGGATATTGAAAGATGGGAATATTGTAAAAATTGGCAGTCCTCAAGATTTGGAACAAGAATTAATTCAGGGTGATACCGTTGAAGTCATTGGAGAAGCTTTAATGGAAAAAATCGTTTTGATTAGAGATCTACCATATGTTGTAAAGGTAGATGGTGAGGAAAATAACCCTAATCGATTAACTATTTTGTTTAATCCAAACAGTGACTTAAATGAGTCAATAGTTAGTTTATTACACTTTTTAAGTGAGAATCGAATAGTTGTAAAACATTTCAACTATATGAAACCTTCACTGGAAGAAGTTTATTTGAAATATGTTACCGGAGGTTCTGCTTAACAATGAGTTTTGGTATCTTATTCTGGGATGAAATTCGTGGTTTCATCAAATCTAAAATTATGATAACTCTTTGGGTTGGCATGCCAGTTTTATCTATTATTCTTCATTTCATACAACCAAATGCAGAAGGAATGCCTGTAACCATATTAACAAGTCTCTTATTAGCTAGCATTGGTGGTTTATTAGCAGCAGTTATGCTTAGTACCACCATAGTAAATGAACGAAATGCAAAAGTCTATGACCTCTTCTTAATTCGTCCTGTTAAACGATGGCATTTGTTATTAACAAAATATCTTGCAGTCTTCCTCTGTCTCTTAATTGCTTCAATCTTGAGTATTGTTTTAGGAATAATTATTGATTATGCTACTATTGGTTTATCCGCTACTGCAATAATTCTTGAAGCATTAAAATCATTAGCCATAGCTTTGGCTGCGATGTCTATTTCATGTGCCATAGGAATACTCATTGGAATTCTTGTAAATTCTGTTGCTTTAGCAGCTATTCTTTCAATTTATCTTGGTGAACAATTATCAGTGCTAGCAGTTTTACCTTCAGTTTTATTAGAAAATATTAATCCAGCATTATTTTCGATTGGAATTGGGTTAGGAATAACAGTTATTGTTATTATTATTGAAATTGCTATTTTTAACAGAAAACAATTCTAATCTCTTTCATTTTTTCTTCTTTTTTTCGACAATATTTTTTGAATCTCTTAGTAAAAGAAAAATATCTAGAAGTATAATAATAATAAATTGAAGATGATAACTAATGAAAGACCCAATGTATTGGAGTAAATCATTAACTATTTTTTTGAAGGAAAACTATGCTTTTTTGAACAATTATGATTTCGAATGGTCAATTATCGGTTCCATTGCATCCGTGCTTCAAGGTTGCCAGCTGATACCTAACGATATAGATATCATTATTGACAATTCGAAAACAATTCAATTATTAGGTGAACGGATGAAAAAATATTCTAAAAAGGAAAAATCAGAAGGAGATATCTTTACCTCTAATTGGCTCTCGTCTCAAGAGCAACCTGTTTTTGAAGGAACAGATCAATGGGGTTTCCACTGGGATTATGTTGCTTGGAAAATAGCTCGCTCTGAAGTTCAAGTAGCACATATCACTGCACCAAAGGAATTTCATGAGAAATTCAAAGGCATTTGGGAAGCTGGACCAAAAATATATCCTCATTTAAAACAAGTTCACTTTGACAAATATATCATTCCTGTCGTTCCACTTGAAATACAGCTAGAAACTAATATGACAAGGGGATTAACAGAGCGGGTACAAGAAATTGTGCGAGTTTTTAGAGAAAATGGTTATGATCATCAATTGCTTACTATAGCATTAGATCAAAATCATTTAGAGCAATTTGAGGATCTTATGAAGAAAGGTTAAAGACCATTCAAGTCTTTTTCCATTCTTTTTATTATACTTCTATATAATCCATAACCTTTGAATTAAATTCAAGCACTTTGATTTGGTCATAGGTTACATTAGAAAATCTTTTGGTAAAATTCCAATAAGCGGTATCAGTAGAAATCATTGCGGTAAAATTAGTCTTATTGTAAGCAATTCGAACAATTTGTTTTATTGCTTGTTTTTCCTCTAAGGTTTTATGGAAAAATCGCAAGTCATTGAGATTATCTTCATTAGAAAATGTTATGATGTTAGTTAATCCTCGTTCGACCATATCAAGAAACATAAGATGCATTGGATTTAGTGAAGGATCCAAATTTTTAAATTGAAAGTTTGATAAGTCCAATGAATTTGTTACATATTTTCCTAAAGGACTTAAAAAGAACGGTCCAGAACTTCTATCGAAATTAATTAATCCAAGATATTCGCCGATATTTGCTAAGACCTTCCCAATAACCATCTCATTAAAAGGCATATAAGCTCCTCTGCGAATTTTATCTGGACCAATATATTCTTTTACGTCACTTGTATGTTTTAATATTTGGGTTCCAAGTTGATTTCGTATTTGGTTTAAATCACATCCAGAGTTCTGAAGGAGATATTTTAAAAAGATTTTAAATGGAAGCCAAGAGAGGAAAAAGGAAGTTAATGGTTGAGCGAAACCCTGAGCTTCTTTTTTATTTTCCAAAACATATCGACTATAATTTGTTAAAGTAAAGCTTTCAACAGTATTTTCTTGATGTGCCTTCATTCGAATTATCCCTATGTGTTGAAATAGATTGAAAATTGTTTTAGCTACATCAGATTTATGTCCTAATAGTTCCCTGCCTTCGTCTATAGTTATTTCTGTATTCTTAAGTAAATGTTCTAATAACGGTTCGACATACTGTAAATCAGCGAAAGCTGTTCCTGTGGATTCAAGATATGCTTGAACTGCAACATATTTAGGTAAAATCATTTCTTTTTTCCTTCATTCATACGCGCTATATCAGATATGTTTTATTTAATTATAATTTTTGCGACGAAAAATCCCTAAAGAGATATTTATAACACAAGATTCTCAACAGTGATTTGTTAAAATAGCTCTTTATGTGTGATCTTATCATATACTAATGGTTTAGGAAATAAAATCTAATTGAAATTAAGAATAATATTTTTTTTATTTATTTTCGTCTACCAATAACTTAAAAGAATCTTGGGTGATTAAGATTAATAGAAAATTTTAGGAAGTAAAAATTGATGTCTGATTGTCCAAATTGTGGAGCAAGTAATTCTCCTAATGATACTTTTTGTAGATTTTGTGGAGCAGATCTTAAATCAGCTCCATCTGAACAACAACCAACTGAACCAGCTCAGCCTTCTTATCAACCACAACAAGCAAGTTCATCAAATAAACAATGTCCTTTTTGTGGATCAACTAATCCTTCTAACTATATTCATTGTGGAAACTGTGGGAGCCCATTAACTCAACAAGCTTATCCCACAACTCAACCTGGTTATCCACCTCAACCAGGAATTCAACAACCTCCATATCAATCACCTGATTACCAACAACCTCCTCAGAAACGTGGATTCTTTTATTATCTCTGTGCTTGGCCATTTATATGTCTTGGTTATATGTGTAATCCTTGTAATACTAGAGGAAGAAGAGGTAGTGGTTGCGATTGTGACTGTAGTGGTTCCGATTGCAGTGGCTGTGATTGTGGTGGTTGTGATGGTTGTGATTGTACGTAGCAAATAATCACTAATAAATCACTTTTTTTTGCTTTTTTATTAATTATTAAAATTTTTTTTATTATATTATACCTTTCTTCCATTTCTAAACCAATTTTTAACGTTCCCTAAACCATTGTTAACACTAATTTAACCATTGTTGGAGATTATTAAATATCATCTCGAGAGAATAGGTATTTCATCGAACATTGAGTTCGATCAAACACAAATTTGTGGTTGATTCATAACTCAATAGCACAATAGACGTTTGCGCTTAAGGTTTGAAAAAAAGTAAAGTAAAAAATCGTTTGATAAACTCGGAGGAAAAAAATATGAATTCAAAAAGATTCATTATCGGATTTGCTCTCATCAGTTTATTCCTAATCCCAGCAGCTTCACAATTCGTTTCTAGCGAAACAAGTGAAATTACTGTTAGTGATAATATGGGTGCTATAACTGTTCAAACAAAAGATTTGACAGTAAAGATCATACCAGGTCAAGCTCATTTAGTTTGGTGGTATGGTAATGCTACAACTGCTGATGAGATGTACAAAGTACAATTAGTAAAAATCACCGAATTTATGGGTGATGATGAAATTCTTGACGACCACACAGAATTAGGTGGCGTAACCTATAATTTAATTACAAGTAGTTGGACCTATGATATTGTCGAAGGTACTGATGAAGTAACAATTACTTTAAGTCTTCTCGGATTACCTAATGGAGCTGATATGTACTTAATTATGCACATTTATACAGTTGATACTCCAATTGAAGGATCCGATCAAGTAGTTGATGCATTGACAGAGTTGAAATTCGACATTATTGTTGAAAATTGGGATTTCTCAGCAATGGCTGCAGGATATGCAATACAAACCTATTTAACAGAAGTACAACACAGACATAGAGTACAATTAAGAAATGGCACTCTCGCAGAAAATGGAAATACAACTAGAACCATGCAATTCACCAGTGAGTCATATGGAGAAGATGCAGTAGCTTATATGGAATGGACCGACTTCGCTAACATCTACGATTCAGGGGATGAATTAATAGATACTATTGATGTAGGAACTGCTTATTTTGATGATCTAATTAGTCCACCAACAGAAGCACCTGGATTCGCAGAAGGATTGGCTCATTTATTTCTGACCTATGCAAATTATGGTGATGGCAATAAAATGGTTCATGACCCAATCATAGGTGTAAATGCTGATGCATTCACCGCAGGATTATCGCTCTACTTAATACCAGTCTTTAGTGGTTTAGCAGCTATTGCTGCAGTAGTATCGATCATTAGAAGAAGAAAGAACTAAGGTTATTAGTTTTTTTTTTCTATTTTTTTTTTGAAAATTAATTTTATGATATAAGTATAGACTGTTTTCATTTTATTTGCTGAAGTTTTATTCTTTTAATACACAAAATTACAATTTATCATCAAAGAAATTAGATTTTTTTAATTAAATTGCTCTTTTAATAAATAATTAATTAGGTTGTTATTTAGATGAATACTTTCGGCGTACAGTTTATATATTTAATCAGAAATTAATATATGATTAGCTTGACTAATCACCCAAAGCAAGAACTCCCAATAAAAAGGGAGGTGGGTAATAAATGGCAGACAAGAAACCACAACCAAAGAAACCAACACCACAAAAAGCTCCAAAGAAGAAATAATACTTTTTGGTTGGTTAATATCGTTTTGTAAATCGATCATCTTGCCTCTGTTGGTTGGATGAGTTTTCTTTCAAAGGAGAAGTAACGATTACCGTGGTTGAGGACCTTTGACCTCAATCACACATAACTTAAGTTTTAAAGATAGTTTTTATCAAGCAATTTTAATTCTAGGTCATTTTTAATTTGATAACTTCATTCAAAATCCATCAATCCCCAATAATAAGCTAGGGTTGTATGAGCAACGGTTTCTGGACCTTCACCCTTATCAAGTTCTAGTATTTTATTGAATAATGTTTTATATTCATCTTTTATTTGTTCAAGTTTTTCTCTATTACAAAACCACATCCCCACATAACTAACAGGATATTTTTTACGCTGATAATCTTCCTTTGACATACTCTGAATTCGATTAAGTTCTCTTTGAATGAAACTATTAACTACAAGTAAATTGAAGATATCTAAATCTCTTTGATTTTCAAGGTAAACCTCTTTTGCTGTAGTGAACAATTCAAAGAAATTCTTTAGAATATGGTAATGTTTTTCTTTTTTATCTACAACTGCTTCAATAATGCTCTTTTCTTCCAATAAATTTAGATGATAGTACATAGCAGTTTTTTTAATATTGATCTTTGTCATCAATTCATTAGCAGTTATTTCGGGTTTACGAAGTATTTCAAACCAAATCGCTACTCTTGTTGAATCTAACATAATTGTTTGTAATAATCTTGCTGTTTCTTGTATAGCTTTTTGATCAATTGTTTTATCTACCATTTCAATTCACTTTTTGCCATCTTTTAATAACCTTTTTATATTCCTATTGATAGGAATATTCCTATACATAGGAACAAATTTCTTCTTCAAATAAAAAGGTAATGTTGAGTTAGAAGAAATGAATTCTATGTAAAAAAAGATGTGATTGAAATGGCAAGACATAGAGTAAAAATAACTGTGTTAAAGCGAGTTGAACCATCCTATATTTTTGATGGTAAGGTACCAATCAGTCCTGGCGGAAAAGAATATAGTATTTGTACCGCTTTTGAAGACGGGCAAGAATTCATTGTAGATAAGAATGTTAGATGCCCCGAAGGATTCTGTTCTTATGCATGGAAGGATATCTTTTCTGATCTTAGAGTGCTAGCACTTGGAGGAGATCACGAACCTTGGGTGGAGAAACCAAAAATGATCTCATGTTGCACAGATGGGATTAGACCAGTATCTTTTGTACTAGAACGCTTAGATGATTAACAAACTGAGGTAGTTGGTAATGCCTGAATACAATATAAAAATCACTGTTGTGAAAAACTTTAGTCCAGAAGAGGTATTTGGCGAGAAATTCTATCGCCCAAGTGGAAAAGAAATTGTAAAATGCCGTTTCAAAGAGGGTGAGGAATATCTTGTAACAAATGGTAATATGCCTGAAGGATTTTGTCATCATGCGTGGTTTAACATGTATCCCAAAGTAACCTTTCTAAGATATGGTGGAAGTTTTGACGACTGGGCAGGTTTAGGTACAGATTATGTTTGCTGTGCGGATGGTATTCGTCCAGTGGTCTTTAAACTTGAGAGAATTGAAAGATAACCACACAAATAGAGCTCAGGAGTTATGAAATTGACTAAAGTAAAAATTACTGTCATGAAATTATTTGGTCCGGAGGATGTCTTCGGATCCAATCATGATATAAGAAACCTTTCTGGAAAACTTATGACTAAGTGTGATCTCTTTAAGGAAGGAGATGAATTTATTGTAGAGACCGTTATGCAAATGCCTGATGGTTTCTGTGGTTGGGCTTGGAGAGATATCTATAAAGATCTGTCTGTGCTTTATTTTGATGGTCATTTCCATCGAGTTGAAAAGGATATGGCTTATGTTTCTTGCACTGATGGGAGAAAACCTGTCGTCTTTAAGCTTGAGCGCATAAAAGAGCAAATGCCTCGAAAAGGTTAGGGGAAAGAATTGATTATCGATTCACATTTTCATACTAATGTTTACTACAATTACGAAGGTACCTTGGAAAAAGCTTTACAAATAGCTACTGAAAAGAAGATATTACTTTTATCAAATTCAGTTGATTTAGATTCTTATTATCAAACGATAGACATTACTAAAAAATCCAAATTTATTATTCCTTGTTTTGGCATTCATCCACAAGTAGCTCATGAATATGTAGATCGAATAAATTCCTTAGAGATACTATTCAATGAAGCAGTTGCTTTTGGCGAGATTGGATTAGATCATTATTATATAAAAGATGAATCACAATATCCTTCTCAATATACCATTCTTGAGCATTTTTTCAAAGCTGCTCTTGAATATGAGAAATTGGTTATCCTCCATTTAGATGGTGCGGAAAAACAAGGGATGAAATTAATTAAAAAATACTCATTACCCAAGGTCATAATACATGGATTTAAGGGTTCGATTGAAACTCTAAACGATTTATTAGATTTAGGTTGTTATTTTTCAGTGGGAGGAAATATGATCATGGAACAATTCAAAGATTATATTCCCCCTATAGAATGGACTAGACGTATGAAAACAATTCAAAAAATACCAAAAGAACGATTGTTATTAGAAACAGATGGTCCATGTAGAATTGAACCAAATGCAAAAGCAGACACTCCAAGAAGTATGCCTGATTATATTTTCAATATCCTCCAACGTATAGCACAATTAAGAGGCGTTACACAAAAATCGTTGCAAAAATCTTGTTTAACAAATTTTAAATCAATTATAAAAAAAGATCCTAACTTATTTTCAAATTTCAAATCTCTTTATTAAATAATCTTTTATTAGGATAGTATTATATTCCTTAAAATCCAAATATTATTAATAACGGGAAAAAAAGAGATCCTATGTGAAGGTTGGGTAGCCATGAGGAAATTAGGCAAATCAAGCTTTTTTATTAGTTTAACAATATTACTTTTGGTATTAACGACTGTTAATCAAGCACAAAATTCACTTATAACAGCATTTATTTCTGAAAAATCACAAGAATCAGCTAAAATTGATTATGATGTTGAAACGCCGATTAATTTTGATATTTATAATGAACAATCATTATCACCTTTAACTCCTAAAAGTACTTCAGGATATAATTATAGTCTTATCTCAGAATTTACAAATATACAAATAACTAATATTTATGATCTAGCTATTCAAAATAATCTTTTATTTATTGCTTCTTATACAGGATTATTTATCTGTAACTTTACTATTCAGTCAGCTCCTATATTAAACAATCAGCCATATACTAATTATCAAGTTAGGAAAATCTTAATTGAAAATGATTTGCTCTATTATTTAGATGGGAGTTATAATATAATTACTTTAAATATTAGTAATGTAAACAAACCTATTTTACTTTCACAATTATATATTGGCCAAATAGAAAATTGGTTAGTTTCCAATTCTATAATAATAGTTACTACAAGTATTTCCCCATACCAAATAAAGATATATGATTATCAAGATCCAGCTAATCCTTGTTTAATTAGTTCATTAGTTGTATCTTATTCTGTTTATGATTTAGTATTGTGGGGTAGTTACTTAATTTGCTCAACTTATACTACAGATCTATATATTATCGATATCTTAGATATCAATAATCCCTTTGTTTGTTACACAAAAACTACTAATAGAGCATATTTTAAAATGCAATTAGAAAATAATTTACTTTATTTGTTTGAAACATTTTATTTTTCAATTTATTATATCAATTCTTTTAATAATCTTTCATTAATAGATTCAATTAATGTTGGAATTAGCGACTCTTTTTTTGTTGATAATAATCTCGTATTCATTACTAATCATGATGATGATAAAAATTCACTTGACATTTATAACATAACAAATCCTTCAAATATTGAATTACTTATAAAATATGATAATATTCTTCCCCCTACGAATTTTAACGATCCAATGCTTACAAAAGATAATCTATTTGTAATAGGAATAGATAATTTTGGAATATTATTTTATGACTTTACTAACGTTACACAAATCGTTAAAGTCAATCATATTTTTACAGGATTAATTACTGGATTGCATTATTTGAATAATTATCTGATTGTAGAGATATCTTCTTTAGGATTCATTGTTTTAGATTTGAGTAATTTAACAAGACTAGAAATAGTTTATTATTGTTATATAAACAACATGATTAAACATATGACTTTTTCAAATAATCTTGGTTATATAGCATCATCTAATAATTATGAAATCTTTGTTTTCAATTTTACAATCCCTAGTGAACCAAAATTAGTTGCTAGTTATATTGGTTCTTTATATCCGATCAAAATACTTGCTAAAGATCAATATTTAATTATACATGATAATTTTGAGATGAATATTATTGATTTTTCCAATATTACTAATCCAATAATTGTAAGTCAATATTCTTCACCCCACCAAATTATCGATTTTGTTTTAGGTGAAGATGTCATTTATTTAATCACATATTACAATCAATATGAATTGATTTTCATTAATGTAACAGATATAATAAATCCAGCAACTTTTAGAGATATAATAATTATAAATAATATTCCAAAAGATATGGAATATAGTAATGGTTCTCTATGTGTACTTTGTGATCCATATTATTACTCATCCCATTGTATCTATATTTATAATGTAACAGCCATTCTCGAACCGCTTTCAGTTGTAAATAAAATATCTTATTATCATAATCACGCAATTACCGATTTAGGGATAAAAGACAATTACTTATTTGTTTCTGACGATTATGTAGGTTTAACAGTTTTTTATTTGGATAAGGAAGGGATAATAACAATTTCTGGAAAACTACTAAATTATGAAAGTGTAGCTTATAGTCAGATACAAAATATCGATTTTATTTATTCATCAAATATAACATTCTTACTGACAGCTAACTTAATTGTTATTGTAGGTTCAGATAAAGACAATGACTTTTTAGCTGATTATCTTGAAATTAATGTTTATCATACTGATCCAAATTCAGCTGATACTGATATGGATTTGATGCTTGATTGGTATGAGATAAAATATAATCTAGATCCATTAAATGCTACTGACGCAATGTTAGATTTAGATTTTGATAATTTACTAAATTATGAAGAAGCAGCAATAAATACTAATCCTAATTTAGCTGATACAGATCAAGATAATCTAAGAGACGATTTAGAGATTTATTATGGAACAAATCCTTTAGAT
>Ga0307379_10001661_pt1 | contig 34565 bp, 22 predicted proteins | sample UN2MG_FD_202237 | JGI IMG/M metagenome (GOLD analysis project Ga0307379, IMG submission 202237) | Soil microbial communities from Risofladan, Vaasa, Finland - UN-2 | ecosystem: Environmental > Terrestrial > Soil > Coastal area > Acid sulfate soil | place: Finland: Risofladan, Vaasa | collected...
CGACTGCTCGGACAAGGGATCTCACGCCCAATCTTGCGTATTCTTCGTTTAGCTCTGCATTTTCATCCAGGGTACCCAACCCCGGACCCAGGAATATGTTCCCACTGTAGATAAGAGCCGGATAAATTCCCATCTCTTCCAGAGCGGATGCTATAGGATGGGCTTTGATGAATAAATCTTCATTGGTAAAAATTGGTATCCCGAATTCACAGTCTTCCCAAGTCCGTTCATAATTGAGTTCAGTCCCACCCATTGTATAGGATTTGGTGACGATGAGCTTGTCCCTGAACCTGATCGGCTTGAGGGCGCTGAATTCTTCTGTAATGATATCGTGGTATTTATCGATAGGTCTCTTAATTTTATCTGGATCGTCACGTAAAGTTTTCAAGACTGCAGTCAAGCCGACGACAGAATCCCTGCCTGGATCACAAAGAGAAAAAAGAGCCTTGCTATGGGAGGAAACTTCACCATGTCTCTGACCGCCCAACCCTAAGCTCTTTCGAACCGGGACCATAATTTCCTCTTTTCCCACAATAAGGCCGCTGATAGGGGCGCGGGCCGCTTTATCCATGCTCCAAACCATGACATCCGCTCCAATATCTTTAGGGGAGAGCCCTATAACAGGAAGGCAGCTGGCGCTGTCTACCAGATACGGAACATCATATTTGTCAGCAAGTTGTCCAATAAGTTTTTTAAGCTTTGGAACGCCGCTCTCATCTTTCTCGCCATACCCATATCCAGGAGTATCATAGCCAATGCTTGCGAAGCCTGCCAGAGTGTCTGCATGCCGTTCAGCAATCTCCGCAATCCTCTCTATAGATTTCTCAGCATCTGTTCCTGTCATCAAAGGGACAGGATTGAATTTTATCCCGTGAACCTCATATTTGGTTCCAACAAGCCGGACAAATATCGAATCCAGGTTCAGCAGGCTCTTCCCCTCCACACCCAACTCTCCGGCTGAACAGCTTCTGTCAATAAAAAGATTTTTATACTTTGGGGGAAATGGTCTTCCATATGCTGCCATAAATTCAAAATCTTCTTCATAAGGTACGATATACCTCGCTCTATAAGCATCTCCTTTCCTCAGGGTCGGTGGGGCAAATAGAGTTTCAAAACATACCCGCAATGCTGCTTCGCATGTGTTTGTTACGGCGGCGTCATACTCATCACCATAAATGTCTTTAACAACCTCTCTGAGTTCATCTTCCACTTCTCTCATGGGCAGTACCGGGGTCTGATTTGCTTTAATGATCGCATCCAGGACATATTTTGGCAACGACCCGGGACAGGCTGAACTGCCCGGATACAATCCTATCTTATTCTTCAACTTATCCAGATCAAGTTCCTTTGCTGCTTTCCCTGCCTCTTCAAGAATCTTAGGTAGATTGTCGTATATTTCTTGGTACCATTGGAACCTGTATTTTTGTTTCATTTAAACGGCCTCCTTTTCATTTATGTGTATCCTTCTAAAGGATAAGCGACTTCGTGTAAAATGTCACCTTTTTGTTATTCCAAACATGATGAGTCGCGACTCTTCCTAAAAAACTAGGGAAGGTAAGCAATTACTTAATATAAACGCAATTATTCCACTGTCATCGCGAGGAGCGAAGAAGATTCCTTCGCTTTGCTCGGAACAGGCTTTGCGATCTCGTAAGAAAAGGTTGAGATTGCCGCGCTTCGCTCGCAATGACATTGTAAAAATACATATTGCGTTTGTATTAGTATTGCATAAATATAAGGGCTATATTATACTTTTTTTCCATTTTTATGTACATGATTTAAGGGGAAGGAGAAATAAAGTTGAAGAAAGCAATAATCTTAGAGGAGGTTTCTGTGAAAAAAAACATTTTGAGTTTGGTGCTCTTTTTTTTCTCTCTTAGCATTCTTTATTCGCAGGATGCGAATCTCCGTCCTATGACTGTCGATGATGCATTGAATATGGCACGTCTTAGAAACGTTCGAATGTCTCCAGACGGAAAGTGGGTATTCTTTTCAAAATCGGAGCTGGATTGGGAGAAGAACAAGAGAAAGACAAAACACTTCATGATTCCGGCAAGTGGCGGTGAGGCCTTCCAATTTATTGGTGATGCAGGTGGCAGTTCATTCCAGTTTTCGCCCGATGGGAAATATCTCTCATTTAAACGCACTGTCGATAAGAAAAGCCAGATATTCGTCATGCGCCTCAAAGGAGGCGAAGCTATTCAGCTCACTTCTCACAAAAACAGCGTGGATTCCTATAAATGGTCTGCAGACGCAAGTAAAATATTTTTTACGGCTGAAGAACCGATGAGCAAAGAAGAACAGAAAGAATATGATTTGGGAGACGATGCGATCTTTGTCTTTGAAGGGCCGAACGGAAGAGAGGACGCCCGTTGGCGAAACCTCTGGGTATTTAATCTTTCATCCAAGAAAGAAGTGCGGTTAACGGACGAGGAACTTATTATCAACTCCTTCGATATTTCCCCAGATGGAACACGAGTAGTGTTCGCAGCAACAAAACAAGAGACCGATAATTTTTTCTATAGGTCCGAGCTCTATCTGGTTGATGTAAGCAATTCGAAACCAGTTCGACTTACCAATAATAATGCTCCGGAGGGTAATATCCTATGGGCTCCGGACGGGAAAGCATTTGTCTACCATTCCCCTTCTGACAAGGATTACGACTTGACTCACGGCTTCCTCTGGATTATGAATCCAGATTCTGGTAAGAAGAGGAAACTGGAAGAACCGAACCAGGGCAATATTTCCAGCCTCACCTGGACACCAGACGGCAAGAGTCTGTTATTCAACGAAGGACGTCGTACCAATCTCAACCTTTATCGAACCGACATCGCCACAGGAAAAATCCATGATGTTACTAACGTTGAGGGAACTCTCCGGGTTCTCGCTTTTTCGAAAGATAGGACAAAGATGGTTTACTCTTATAGCGATTTTGACACTCCACCTGATCTGTATGTCTCTTCAGTGGGTAAATTAAATCCTGTACGCTTGACTAACACAAACCCATGGATCGAAAAGGAGATATTGTTGGCCAAGGGGGAAGTGATACGCTGGAAGAGCAAAGACGGGATGGAGATTGAGGGAGTTCTTTACGTGCCGGGAAACCGCAAGAAAGGACAAAAACTCCCCTTGATAGTTACTATTCATGGTGGGCCGCCGGGACACTTCTCTAACGGTTTCAGGGCCGTGTTTCATATTTTCGCAGGGCTGGGATATGCCTCTCTCGGTCCAAATATTCGAGGCAGCGATAGCTACGGCGATGATCTTTTAACTGCGCTGCAAGGTGATGTCGGCGGCGGTGAGTTCTATGATGTTATGGCAGGAGTGGACTACCTGATAGAGAAACGAATTGCAGATCCCGACGGGTTAGGAGTGCGGGGTTGGAGTTGGGGAGGAATCCTCGGCAGCTGGGTCATCACGCAAACTGATCGCTTTAAGGCGGCCTCTTTGGGAGCCATGGTCGGTAGCTGGACTGCGGAGTCAGGGCCAGGCCTTAGCTTTGACCTCAAGCTTCATTACATCGGGGGAGCTCACTGGAAAAACCCCGAGGATTGGCGCAAGGTTTCATCGCTCTGGTACGTAAAAAATGTGACAACCCCTACGCTTTTGCTCCATGGTGAGCGAGACGTGGTCAGCACTCCCAATCAAGCCATGATGTTCTTCCAGGCGCTCAAAGAAATCGGTAAGGCTCCAGTAAGGTACATCAATTTTCCTCGAGAACCGCATGGATTTCGAGAGCCTCGGCATCAGCGTCGACGTGACATAGAGGAGATCAGATGGATGCAGAAATACATCCGCGGAATAGACTGGAAACCATGGAAACGAAAAGAGCAAAAATAAAACTCTTCTTTTAACTCTCCTGGGGATGACTCTTGTCTAAATCTTGCCTGTTCTTTGTCCTCCAGTAGTAATAGACTGGAATCCCTAAAGCGGTGAATCCTAAGCCTGCTAAAGATTCGACCGGCTTTTCAATCAAGGTATTGATTAGAATTCCCAAGGAAGCAATGATAAAAGCAATCGGAACAACTGGGTATCCCCATGTCTTATAAGGCCTTGGAAGATCAGGATATTTTCTCCTCAGTGTAAAAACTGAAGTAGCTGCAGTAATCCAAAAGATAATAGCGACAAACATCACGAAGGTAAAAAGCTGCTCAAAGGTACCACTTAAGGTAAGAAAAAAAGCCCAGATCGCTTGGATGATAATGGCAAATCCGGGAGTGCGGAATCTCGGGTGGACCTCTCCAACTTTTCGGAAAAAAAGTTTATCTCTGGCCATAGCGTAGTAAACACGGGGACCGGCTAATATCGTTCCGTTCAATGAGCCAAACACAGAAATCATCACTATTGCAGATATCAAGGCTGCGGTAGCACCACCGAAAAGAGCTGTGGTTGCTTTTTCTGCAATCCTGACCTCACCCATCATTTCGCCAACAGAAAGGCCATAGAGATAGATATAATTAGTGAGGGCATAGAGTATAATCAAGATGAGTGTGCCCAAAATCAGAGAGATAGGTAGATTTCGTTTGGGATTTTTGATCTCACCGGCAACGAAATTGAGATTGTTCCAGCCATCAAATGCCCAGGATACGGCAACAAGAGCTACTCCAAAGCCGATGATAAGCTTACCCAAACTCAAGCCTGTTGGATTCAGAGAAAAATCAACGGCCGTCCCTTTTCCGATCGTAAATCCTAAGGTAATGATAGCCATGATAATACCTATCTTAAGCACGGTAAAAATATTTTGGATTATTTTCCCAAAGCCTACACCGATGTAATTGACAGCAGATAAAAATATGATCAGAGCAATACCGACAAATTGACCGGAAGATAGGGAATATTCAAAAGATTTATTGAAAACATCTATTGCTGTGGAGAAAATGACCTTCTGGGTAGATAATGAAGGAAAGAAATAGCCAAAATACTCAGCAAAAGCCACTGCCAAGGCCGCGATAGATCCCGGTATATAAACTAAAAATAAGATCCAGCCAAACAGAAACCCAGAGAGAGGACCGTATGCCTCTCTCAAATAGACATATTGACCTCCTGCCTCAGGCATAGCAGCGCCAAGCTCTGCATAGGTTAGAGCCCCTGCCATGGTAAGCAGGCCTCCTACAATCCAAGCCAGCAAGATCAGCCCCGCCGAGGGAATAGACTTGGCCATGATACCGGTTGTGAGAAAGATGCCTGAGCCAATGACTATCCCCACCAAAATCATAGTGGAGTCGAAGAGCCCGAGCTGACGAAGGAGTCCTACCTTATTTTTTCCTTGTTCACCTGGCTTATCCATGAATCTTACTCCTTTCCCTTTTCAATCATGGAATTGTTAATTTCTATTTTGTTCCTTGAAATAGAACAACAGAATATAAGCTAAAAGCTCATAAAAGGCCTAACGTTACCCGCTCCTCTATTTGACCTCTGGATACAACAGTGCATTGAGCAGGAATTTGTATGTTCCATGAGATTGAGCTCTGTGCTGACAGGGGAAGCCTATAAGAATGATGTGCCCTTTTTTGTACTTAGTATCAACCACTGCGGCTTTGCGCGCAATCACATCTTCCCCGAAGAGCCAACCGCTCAAAAGGATATCATCTTCAGGAAACCTGGCTACAACTTTCCTATCCCACCCTTCAGACGGGATCCGCGTGCTCAGAGCCATGCTTTGATAAAACATGATTGCAGCCTCTTTTGGCATTCCGTATCCGATAGGCGATTTGTTATCGACTTTGACTCTTAAAATAGAACCAGGACATGAAAATTTGCTCCGGTCAACTCTTTCTAGGGCATTTCCAGCAGGCACGTTGAAATCGTCGAAAGCCAATCCGCAGGCACTGTTGAGAGTAACGAGAATGCCTCCTTGTTCGACAAAGGACTTCAACGCTTCAACTCCTTCCTTGCCGATGCCACCTTCATACTCAGGAGGGATGCTCCCGGAGTAATATCTTGCATAGAGTGATGATGGACTGCGCCTTCCTGTTTTTATTATATTCGCATTTTCATCCGCAAAGACTATCACATCAAACTTTGCTCTCAGGTTGACTTTCTTCTTCTTTGTTCCCTTAAAATCCTTATTATGAAGCGTCGCGAAAGGGATGCTCAAATCATCAAAAACATACCGAGTCCAACCCTCATCCATGTTTGATCTCCAGGACTGATAGAGGCCGATCCGGAATCTCTTCAAAGAAGCTTTCGGGATATCTGCGATGTTTTCAAGCCCAAAGGCTCTCACATCCCATTTATCTAAAAGGACAGGAAGGGTTTTCCTCACCTGAGGGGTGTTTTTAACAATAAAACTTCCTGCCGCCGCTACGAATCCTTTACCTTTGATGATGTCCTTGGAGCGGTAGATTTCCGCTTTCGTCTTGATAAGGGAGAAGACGACCGAATAGGAATTATTGAGTCGGGAATCAAGGACGATATATGATGCAGTTTCTTGGGGCGGTGTTGGAGAAGGGTAAGGAACTTTATCCAACTTTGTGAGGTTTGCCTTGAAGGGATTATTGATTTGATCACATTTGATCCCCATCTGTAAGGGAAGAGTCCAGCCCGCATTGTCGTAGGCCAGTGGAATGAAGGGACCGTTAGGATATTGGCGTTTGAGGTCTGGATGTTTTTGTATTTCGAGCAAAGCCTGCACATAAGGTCTGTAAGGTTGAGACATCAGGATGACAAAAGAGCCGGCAGGGTAGAGTTTGTCACCAATGACGAAGTCTTCTTTAGCTTGATTGATTTCTACCCCAGAGGACATCAGGACGTCGAGCATTTTAAGGGTGGTGGGGTAATCGCCCTGCTTTTTAGAAATGACAAAAGCATACGGCTGGCCTTCCTCTCTTTTTTCGATTGAGTCCTTGCACATTCTGTAAAAGTCGTACAAAAATTCTTCTTTGTGGAGAAAAGCTGTCTTAACCAGGCTGAGGGAAAGGGTCAACTCGTAGTCCACGATATCTCTCAGCCTCCACCAGCCACCGGGCCATGGGTCCGGAAACTGCATGCTTTTTTCGATATATGATTTTGATATTTCTGCGGGATCGATATTAATCGGGCTGGCCATCCTTACCTCCGCCGCTTCGCTGAGGAGGCATATAGTGTTGTGAAACCAGGGAGTGTTATCGCAGGCTCCATCCCACCATCCCGCAAATTCCTGGCCGTATTGGACACCTTTGAAGCCATTCTTCTGGAGGTCATAGGCCATGTTCATTCCACACAGGGCAACTCCACGCCAGAGAAGAGGATGAACATTGGGATTGGGAGGATTTGCAAAAGGCGGGATCCAGAGACGTGCGCCCGTAGGGCCTATCTGGTGCTGGTCGATATGGATTTGAGGAATCCAGTCATTGTACATGACTTTTGTGACTACTTTTGTTTCAGCCAGGTTTAACATGAACCAATCACGATTGTTGTCATGACCGGCATAATGTTGATACAGCCAGGGCATACCGCCTCCTTCATACTCGGTGCCCACATATTTCCGGTACCAATCAGTTACCATTTGCTGGCCGTCCGGGTTAATGGTTGGAGCAATCAGAATGATGACATCTTCCAGAACTTTATCAGCATCAAAGGGTGTTTTTCCCGTAACTAAGTTGTAGGCAAATTCCATGGCCATCTGAGAGGAGCCGATTTCTGTTGCGTGAAGATTACACGTTATAAAAACGATAACCTTACCTTCCTTAGCCAGCTTTCTGGCTTCATCTGGAGTCAGGCCTCTTGCATCTCTCAGTTTTTTGGTTATGCTTCGATAGGTGTCGAGCTTAGCCATGTTATCTTCGGAAGTTATGACGGCCATTATCATGGGCTTGTTTAAGGTGGATTGGCCGATGGTCAAAACTTTGATTTTTCCCGATTCCTTATCGAGCTTTTGGAAGTAAGCCTGAATTTGGTTGTAATCAGCAAGCTTGCGGTCCGCACCAACTCTATGGCCTAAAAAATCATCAGGTGTGGTCTGGGCGATGAGTATAAATGGCAAAAGCAATAATAGAAGGCTGGTGAAAGAAAATATTTTTTTTCTCATTAGATCCTCCTTGAGTATATTTAATTTAAAAAAGGATTTTTTTATCATTATTCCCTAATCTTTTGAAACTTCAAATTCTTAACGCGTCCTGCCTGCAGTATAAAACCAATAATTCTTTTTTCTCTATCTCTCTTGAATTCCAATCTCCTTTTGCCCCAACCAAAGTTATCGGTTGAATACGCAGTAAGAATGCTCGAAGTCTCTCGAAGTTTTAAAACCAAATTATTGCTTTCCACATCAAGAATATATGTAATATCGAGTTCGTCACTGTAATAGTCACCGACATATGTCTGCAATTGCGAAGATGAAAGTTTAACGGGCTTGGGCCTTTCTCCTCGACAACGCTGCCTCTGCCTGGGAGTTGGAGATTCTGTGAATTGATCTGCGAGATACAGATCTGCAATTTTTCTTGCGATTCGTCCCGTACTAAAATTACTCAGGTTTGACAGGATCACTACAGAAAACCGCTGGTCAGGAAACTGCATATATTGAGCCTGGTATCCGACAGCAGATCCTCCATGGCTCACAAGTTTTAGACCGCCATAGTGGCTTATATTCAGCCCAAAAGCGTAGGGGATGACTTCACCGTTGTTTAGCTTCCCACGAGTCTGCATCATATTGATCAGATTTTGAGTGCCATCACCCAATTTATTTTCATAGAAATTCTGATCCCATTTAAGAAAATCTTCTATGGTAGTAAAAACACCCAAATCACCTATCACTTTAAGCCTGAGTATATCCAATCTGTATCCGTCTTCTTTTTTTGGAGAATATCCATACGCTCTGTTTTTAACAATCATATTTGGGTCATCATGAAAATGAGTGTTATTCATTCCGAGCGGATCAAATATATATTTTTTTGCAAAGGCGCTTGTTTCCAATCCGCTCACTCGACTAACAATTTCTGAGAGTAAAAAATACCCAGAATTTGAATACAAATACTCATCTCCTGGCTTAAAATTGAGTTCTTTCTGCCGCGAGAGCGTTCTAACAAGTTCTTTGGGCGTATAAACATAACCGCTTCCTTCTGGTTTTCCCATTAACTCTACAAGAGTCAAATATTCCCGCACGCCGCTTGTATGATGCAGCATGTGTTTTAGCTTTATGGATCCATTATACTCTGGCCAATCAGGGAAGTATTTTCGGATGTTGTCATCCAGGGATATCTTTCCTTGTTCGGCAAGAATAGCTATACACATGGCAATAAACTGTTTTGAAATAGAACCTATGCGTGAGGGAGTCTGTGGCGTCCAAGGAAGGGCATACTCAAGATTAGCTATGCCGTAGCCGCGGGCATATATGATTCTTCCGTCTTTAAGAATCCCGACTGCTGCCCCTGGAGAATCATCCTTATCCCATTGTTTGAACATTTCATCCACTTTGTCAGTAAGGGCGTTATGAGTATAGGCTTGACAAGCGACAGCTGTCTGTGTTTTAACTCCAAAAACTAAAACAAAAGATATACAAAATATGAGCCTTATGAGGAATTTATTATTGCTATCCATAACTCCTCCTTTATGAAAACTTATTGCTATCCAATATTTGCAGGTACTACGAGTCACGGATTACTGTGATATTTAATTTATATATATTTCTTAAGAAGCCCTGTTTTTTCGTTAAATTCCCTGATGAGCTTGTCCCACTCTGTATAGGAGCGATATTTATCTCTCCAGTAGTTCTCATCGTACCATTGGCGATCCAGCTCTTCCACGTCTTTTCCAATTTGTTCAACCCAGGTAAAGTATTTAAGATTATGCATTCTTTTCTTATCCCAATAACTGAGTTCGAGCATATGATCTGTTGTAAGATTCAAAAGGCAGGTATCAAAATCAACTGCAGCCTGGTTATCCGTATATTCGCCTCTTTCTTCTTGCAATTCTTCAATCCGGGACTGGTAAAGTTCCATGGAGTCTGTGGCTATCGTGAATACGATATCATTCTCATCCATCTCATAATACTTAGCCATTTTGATAGAGCCGATGAGGTTGGCGATAGAGGAAATTCCAAGCAGGTGCAATTTATCGATGATTTCCTCTGAGACGCCTTTTGATTTAAGGTAGTTTTTTCCCGAAGGTTCGTTTAACAGCCGCAAAAGCCGAATGCAAAACTCATCATTTATACCGGCGACCATATCCATGTTTTTCAAGTTATGAATCCAAGGAACATGTTTATCCCCGATGCCTTCAATCCTATGGGCTCCATACCCACTATATAGGAGAGTGGGGCACTGCCAGGCCTCACCGGCACAGACCTTTATTCTCGGGAATTTTTCTCGTAGATAATCCGCACATCCTAAAGTCCCTGCAGAACCCTGAGTTAAAAAAAGGGCAGTAAGCCTTTGTTTGTCTTTTCTTTCTTTATTGTAGGCTTCTTCAATCGCCTGGCCTGTGCATACATAATGCCAGATGGCGTTTCCGATCTCATCGAATTGATTTAAAATCACGACCTCATCAGGTCGGGCTCTCTTTAATTCGAAACTCTTATCATAAACTTCTTTGACGTTGCTTTCCGAGCCAGGGGTTGCATGGATTTCTGCCCCAATTTTTTCCAACCATTCAAATCTTTCACGGGACATTCCTTCAGGTAACACTGCAATGCTTGGACAAGCAAGAAGATAAGAATCATATGCACCGCCTCGACAGTAATTTCCTGTAGAAGGCCACAAAGCTTTCTGATTCGTCGGATCAAAAGCACCTCTTACCAATTTTTCCACAAGAGGTCCGAATGTGGCTCCGACTTTATGAGACCCTGTGGGGAAATATTTTCCAATCAGCATTATGATTCTGGCTTTAATGCCTGTTAATTCCTTCGGAATTTCCATGTAATTAACGTCGCCAAACCCGCCTCCGGATTTTACCGGTTCATTCTTCCATGTGATCCTAAAAAGGTTTCGTGCATGGAGGTCCCATAATCCAATGTTTCGAAGTTCATCGTTTATGCCCTGGGGAATCTTTTCGGGATGAGCCATTTCCTCATAGGTGGGAATGATGATATCTTTTTCCCTGCATCTCTTAATAGTATTTTCCAATACTTTTTTTGGTTCTCTCATCTTGGAAGTCCTGTTTTTTTACAATAATAAAATTTAATATGCATGTTGTTTTGCCATAGAAAAAATTGAAGAGCCTAGAATTTTAGAAACCCTCAATCTGTTTCGGGAAGTAATCTTCACAGGTCCCTTCCCGGTAAACATCTGCCGTACAGCAGTGCAGCCCGCCCCCAAATGGTGATACTTTATAGAACGGGACTGGAACAACTTCAAAGCCATGTTTATCGAACAACTCCATGGTAGTGATCTCACTGGCTTCAACACAGATGGTCTTCGGATCGATTACAAGAGTATTCATGCTCAGCCACCAGCTGCAGAAATCCAACGGATATTTCTTCTCGAGAAGCGCTTTTGGGGTTTCCACAATTTCCCAATCATTCTTCTCGAATAGATCTAATTCTACCTTATCGAGAGGGGGTCGTGTTGGATTGATGAGCCCTAGGCCGGGACGAAGCGGTATAAGGGTTGTGTCCATATGCCACGGTAGTAATTCTCTGCGTCCCACCTTATGTATTCTATGGTCAGGGAAGTGGCGCCGCAGCCAATCAATACCAGCGTAATTTGTAACCATTGACTTCTGGACAAAAAGATCCTTTCCGTATCGAACGACATCGGCAGCATCAAACAGCGGCTCCGCTTCAGTGAGTATCCAATCCCCTTTTTCCGCACGCTCATACTGCTTCTCTTCGCTTAATGAGTTCCATTCCTTCCACCAGTCCTTCTTGTAAGTGCGTTCTGATAAACGCGGTTTGGGCGCCGCTTCAAAGCGAAAGTTTGGATCTTCTTTGAAGTATCGTTCGAACAAAGGTCGGTAGCAAAGAAACTCAAACCAGCGGCTATGGTAGGACATCGTCGCTTCCAGAATTTCGTTGCCAACTGTGAGCAGTATGTCCCGAACAGGTGTGCAGCCAAACATCGTTTCCTGTTTCCAATCGGGGGTTTGAACCGTCTGGCTGAAATCGATCGGAGTCGGCCGATCAACGCGAATACCACGGCTCTCAAGAATTTTGGCAAAATTGTCTAACTGTTCGTTGGCATTATCTACCATTTCCTGGGGGTAAGGTCCGTATTTGCCCAAGGGGAATCCGTCTTCAGGCCAATCGCGTTGAACGGCAGTCTCTGGAGCCTGGACCATAGTTCCGTCGGCACGACCGAGAATGATATGCTTTAGCGGATCCCATTCATTCCAGGAATTGACAACTGTTTTTTTTGCTTCTTGAGTCATTACTATCTCCTTAAATTTAATATTGTCAGGTTATATATTGGCTGCGAAACTATAATAAGTCTCCTACTTCTTAGTTATCTAAAAAAATTAAGTAAAAAACTTTAGGATGTCAAGCAATAATCTCATTAAATGAAAGATTATCCAAATTATTAAGCAAGATATGCTTAATCGTAACGATAGTAGACGTTATTATCATCTAAATGTCCAATTGCTGATTTTAGGGATTTGCTCTTTTTATCGTAAGATAACGCTTAGTTAGCCTACTCTCTCTCGCACTCTATTTACACTTTGGATTATTAAACAGGAATCCGTTTCTCTTCTTTAATGACATTCAGCACAAGATGGGTAATAGCTCGTTCGATATTCGATAAAGGGAGTTCTTTCTTTAAAAAATTTGTAAGATCATCACGCCCTTTAAAATAACAAACAAGAATCAAGTCCCAATTCCCTGTGACTTCATAAACAGCTCCAACTTGAGGAAATTTAGCTATCGCTTTCTGAACCTCAGTGTCCTTTTCCTGTTTGACACGAAGACTAATAATAGCCATAAGATTATAACCAACAGATTCCGCATCGATAAGAGGAATATATCCCTTTAAAACTCCTGATTTTTCAAGTTTATCTACTTTACTATAGAGCGTTGTGGGTGAGATTCTGAGCTCTTTGGCTATCCGACGAAAACTCATCCTTGCATTCTTATTTAATGCGTTTAAAATTTTTCTGTCTAATTCTTCTATCTTCATAGACTTCATGTTATAATAAGTTATCAAACAATAATCAAAATGTAAACTTTATGGGAGTTCTTTTTTTGACAATAGTCCTATGCATTTGACATGTAAAATAAATTATTTTCAGACATCAAACTCTGCAAATCTCTTCAAAAGAAACAATAATTATGACATTAAATTTCGAAAACTTACGATTGAACATTTAGATGATAATAACGTCTACTATCTTTACGATTAAACATATTTTGTTTAATAGTTTGGACGATTTTTCATTAATAGATATTATTGCTTGACATCTTGATGTTTTTTTCTTATTTTTTTTTAGATAGGTAAAAAGAGTTGGAGAATTATTATTTCAGTCATCGCGAAAACCACTAATTAAATTTGTAATATTGTTAATTTGATATGAGAGGAGGTAGATATGAAAGAAATGATATATATCTATGAAGGTAAGGGGGAAGGGAAATCTTTCCCAAGGTATGAAAATACAAGGAATAGGAGGTTTAAATGAAAGAGTTCAAGAGAGCAATTGTATTAGTTCTTGCATTTGGTCTTCTCTGGAGTATGTCTTATTCGCAGTCTAAAGTGTCAGGTGCTTTGGAAGGTAGAGTCATCGACGATGAGGAGAATTCTCTTCCAGGAGTTGAGATTAAACTCTCTTCTCCCGATATGATTGGAGGCAATCGAAGCAGAATTACAGATACGGACGGTAAATTCAGATTTGTTGGACTCCAGCCAGGAACTTATAGTATTGAGGCATCACTTCAAGGATTTACACCTAAAAGGAAAGAAGATATCAGGTTGTTTGTCGGACAAACTTTAATTGTTGATTTTACTCTCACGATAGGAACATTGCAAGAAACGATTACGGTAACGGGTGAAGCGCCCCTTATTGATGTCAAAGATTCCGCAGTTGCTTCTACTCACATTCCAGAAGCGACAATAAAAGATATTGTTTTTTCTCGCGATTCTTATCAATATTTTGCGATGGATCTTGCACCTGGTACCTATGTAGCAGGTTGGCATGGGATTAAGGCTTATGGAGGTACAACGAGGCAGGGGAATGCTTATACGATGGACGGTGTGGAGTTTTCTCACGGTGGCTTTGGGGATAGCTGGATGGAATCAGACTCTAATATTTTTTCGGAGGCAGAAGTAGAAGGCCTGGGTGCCGCGGCTGAATACGACGGTTTTGATGGCCTTCATCTGAGTCTTATTACAAAGAGCGGAGGAAATACTGTTGAGGGGATGATACAATTTAATTACGGGGATATTGCTTGGACCCAAGATAACGTCGATCGCAGTAATCCCTTCTATGAATTAGTAGAAGATCCCGAGAAGCAGGGCTTAATATACGGATCTTTCCTGATAGGAGGTCCCCTTGTTAAGGATAAGCTCTGGTACTTTGGTTCAGGTACTTTCAGAAAATTTACTTTTGAAGATACTGTAGTAGTAATTCCGTCGTTAGAATACGAGACGGGAAGATACTATAAGTATCTCCCAACAGGCATTCTTAAATTTACCTTCCAGCCTACTACGTCCACTAGACTCTCGGCTTCCTGGGTAATGGACTATTTTAAGATGGAACATCAATACCAGGATATTTATTGGCCTTATGAAGCAGCGCCTTGGGAACGTGAGCCATCTTGGGTTGCCAACATCAGAATGTTCCATTCTTTTTCAGACAAGACATTTATAGAAACTACTCTTGGATATACAAAATCGGGATTTGGAGTGGGAGGCTATTCGGATGAACCCGGACATGTTGATGATATCACAGGAATTCACACTGTAAATTATGGATTTAGGATACAAGACGATGCCCCTCGTTATTCTGCAAATGTTGCATTATCCCATCATGCTGATGATTTTATTGCAGGATCTCATGATTTTAAGTTTGGCGTTGAAGTTGAACATATTGTAGATCATTATTATTTTCGCTACAACGGTGGTTATTATTATGTAGACAACGTTGAATATTATGGTTATTACTATGATTATGCTTATTCCTGGTCTATGGATGTAAAACCTAAGGGTACTAGAGTAGCTGCTTTTGTTCAGGACAGTTGGAAAATTGGTAATCTTACAATCAATCCTGGGATACGTTTCAATTATTACAGAGGTACTCTTGCAACTTCGACTGAAGTATTTAAAACCAGTGGTTTTGCACCAAGATTAGGTATTGCTTGGGATGTTTTTGGGGACCACAAAACTGCTCTGAAAGCTCATTACGGAAGGTACTATGACAAATTCATTACAGGTATATTTAATAATGCGAGTGCTGGGGAGTCGGATTTTGTCGGATATATGGTCATGCCGGATGGCAGTAAAGTTGAACTATGGAGAGATCCTTATACTAATCCAACTACTATAGATCCAGATATAAAGATGCCTTCTTTAGATCAGTTCTCTTTCGGAATAGAAAGAGAACTGATGCAAGATACATCAATTGCCTTATCCTTTGTCTGGAAGAGATGGTATAATTCTATTTCCCGCGTAAACATCGGTGAAGCATTTACATTAACTGACTTTACATTTACAGATGCCCAGGGACAAAGTCAAACATGGGATATATATGATCGCACTGCTTCCGCGACTTCATTCTTACTGACCAATCCCCGACCAGGTCTTACTCCTTATATACAAAGGGAGAGTAAAAAAACGTTTTTGGGCTTCGTCGCTGAGTTTGAAAAAAGATTTTCAAACAATTGGATGCTTAATGCTTCTTATTCATATGGAAAGGAAAAATTATATGCCACTGGAACGGATCCAAACTCTCTGCTGGCTTTTGATCGCTGGGGAGGAGCTTTTGCTTATCCATTTCATATTTTTAAGGTGTACGGAACATTTCTCTTACCAGCGGATATCAAATTCAGCCCCAGTTTCTTCTGGAGATCTGCATTCGACGGAGATGGTAGATGGCAAGCAGAAGTAAGAGCTTCTGGTATTACAGGCAATCCTCTAGTTGATATCGAAAAACCGAACTCCAATAAACTTCCTGCTTACATATCTCTTGATTTAAGACTGGAAAAGAGTTTCACAATCCAAGGTAATCTACGATTATCAGGCTACTTAGATGTTTACAATGTTTTGAATCGACAAAGAGCAACAGATGTACAAGCCCGATTAACAAATCCTGATTTTGGAAAGGCCTTTGATGTTAATTACGGGAGAGAGTTCAGGCTTGGAGTTCGAGTTTACTTTTAAGAATCCAAAAATCAGGGTTCTATAGGCAGAGTTCCACGGGCTTGCCTGTGGGTGAAGGCGTAGGTGGCGACATGCTTTGCTAACAAAGTATAGGTTAGATTAACTGAGCACACTGCATATCGCTAAGAGTACCATATTATACGGATAAATAAATATCGCTGCCCCATCCTAAATCCTGGAGTACAACTATATTTACGAAAACTTTTTCACTAAAGTAGGCAGAGCCTTCATGGATGCAAAATAGTAGAATATAGCTTACAGGTTAGTCTCCTATTCATATGACGATGATTATCCCTTCCAGGACTTAGGGCAAGCGAACCTTGAATTTAAATAAATGCCACGGTTTTAGGAGTGGGCGTCTACTCGAGCCAAAAAAAGGGAAGATAAATGTAATTTTAAAAAGAGGAGGTAATAATGTTTAAACGGTGGCTAATAATCATCAGCTCCTTGACAATGATGATGTTTTCTTTGGCCGGATGCAAGAGTGGAAAATTTGACATCCTTGTAAAAAATGGAAAAATCGTTGACGGAACAGGAAATCCCTGGTTTTATGGCGATATTGGCATAATTGGGGATACCATTGCCGAGATTGGAGACCTTTCTGGAAGAACTGCCGCTAAAACCATCGATGCCAAGGGATTGGCTGTTTCCCCCGGATTTATCGATATGCACACTCACTGTAATGGTGGATTAGGAAGGCCCGATGCCAATGCGAACTTGAACTATCTGATCCAGGGGACAACAACAGTAGTTACAGGCAACTGCGGTGATGGGACATTTGAGGTTGCTGAGACCAAAGACAAATGGGAAAAACAGGGAATCGGAACAAATGCCGTCCACCTGGTTGGATTTGGTACAGTACGGAGCTCAGTCATGGGCGTAGAGCCGCGCGATGCTACACCAGAAGAGCTGGATAAGATAAAGGAGATTGTCCGACAGGCGATGAAGGAAGGCGCTTGGGGGATGAGTACGGGTTTAGAATATATACCCGGCCGTTATGCAACTACCGAAGAAATCATAGAAGTCACAAAAGTCGTTAGCGAGTTTGGAGGGGTTTATGCCAGTCACCAGCGCAATGAGTTTGATCGCGTACCTGAATCCACTCAAGAAACCATCAGGATTGCCGAAGAAGCTGGAGTACGAGCCAATGTATCCCACCTCAAAGTATGTAGAAAGGATTACTGGGGGAAGATGAAAGAGACTGTAAAATTGATTAACGACGCCCGGACCAGGGGAGTATACGTCGTTGCAGATATGTATCCCTATCACTATGCATCAGGGGGGCGAATTCTGCCGATTGCCATAAACGCTGGCTGGGCCCCTTTCCATCTTCCGAATGACATGGAACCATTTGCAGAACTAAGAAAGAAAATGAGGGACCGGGATCTACCAGATTCAGAGAGGGAGAAGCTTAGAGAGCAGTATGTGGATGAGCTGGCAAAGGCCCTCGCTGATAAATCAAAACGGGAGCAGATCAGGAAATCAGTACTCGAGGGAGAGCCTCATAGGCCAAGTGCTGTAGCCTTAGCTGGTTGGGATAGTTATTTGGTCACAGTAGCCGAGAAAAACACTCATCTGATTGGAAAAATCCTATCGGACATAGCCAAAGAACAAAAAAGAGTTCCCTTTGATCTCGCCGCAGATTTGGTTATTGATGAACCCGACCTGTACGTCGCTTGTGGAGTCATGTCGGAGGACGACATGAAGTATGCGATGAAAGAAGATTGGTTGATGTTTTCAAGCGATGGGGACGCTTCGCCTATCTTAAAGGAAACCGACGTACCCAGAATCGGGCATCCCCGCGCTTTTAGCAGTCAAGCCAGAGTACTCCGTAAGTTCGTAAGAGAAGAGAACGTACTGACACTGGAGAATGCCATCAAGAAGATGACCTCCCTTCCTGCCTCTTTCCTACAGATAAAGAATAGAGGACTGCTCATGAAAGGATTCAAAGCTGATATAGCCATATTCGATCCTGATACTATTAGGGATAATGCCACATTTACTGATGCACGCCAGTACAGCACGGGGACTGAATACGTGATTGTCAACGGAAAAATTAGCATAGAAAATGGTGAATATGAAGGTGCTCTCGACGGGAAGCTGTTGCTGCTAACGGAAAACAAATAAGTACTAACATCGCTGACCCGGGAATAGCTGATATCAGCGCTTCATTACAATCAAGATATTAAAATTTTCCAAAAAAAGGAGAGAACAATTGTCTAAACGATGGTTAGTAATTTTTAGTATACTGGCAGTTTTGCTGCTTTCTTTTGTCGTGTGTCAAAAAAAAGGTGCTCAAGATTTTGACATTCTCATTACGAACGGAATGATCGTTGATGGATCAGGAGACAATGCATATGAGGGTGACATTGGAATCATTGGCGATACTATTGCCGAGATAGGAGATCTTACTGGAAAAACGGCCATTAAAACCATAGATGCCGAAGGATTGGTTGTTTCCCCAGGGTTTATTGACATTCACACTCACTGTGCTGAGGCATTATGGAAAGTTGATGCCAATGCTAATCTGAATTATTTAATTCAGGGGACAACCACAGTTCAAACAGGCCCCGACGGAGAGGGCACTTTTAAAATTGCCGAGATAAAGGCTAAATGGGAGAATCAGGGAATCGGAACAAACGTTATTCCTCTAGTTGGATTTGGTGTAGCCCGGAAAGAGGTCATGGGGGTGGAGGCACGCAAGGCCTTATTTGAAGAAATTGAGGAAATGAAGGAAATCATCCGACAGGCCATGAGGGAAGGTGCCTGGGGTATGAGTATTGGTTTAGAGTATATCCCTGACCGCTATGCTACGACCGAAGAAATCATCGCCGTAACAAAAGTGGTTGGTGAGTTTGGCGGGATTTACCATACACATCAGAGAAATGAGTTTGATGGTGTCCTGGAAGCCACAAAAGAAACCGTAAGAATCGGCGAAGAAACCGGGGTGCGAGTGCATACAACTCATTTCAAAGTGTGTGGAAAGAATAACTGGGGGAAACTTAAAGATGCCGCAAAAGCGATAAATGACGCCCGTACTCATGGAATTCAAATGACTGCAGATATTTATCCTTACGAATACCCATCAGGCGGACCCCTTATATCGATTTCAAAAAACGCCGGGTGGTCTTGTTTTCGTCTTCCTAGTGATATGGAACCGTTTGCAGAACTGAGAAAAAAAATGAGGGATGAAAATTTGTCAAATGCGGAGATGGAAGAATTGAAAGAGATGTATATAGATGAGCTTTCCAAAGCCCTGTCTGATAAATCAAAAAGGGAGAAGATTAAAAAATCGGTTCTTGAAGGAAGCCCATATGATCCAAGTCCTTTAGCAATATCGGGCTGGGATAGTTATGGAATTGTTGCGGCCAAGAAAAACACCCATTTGATTGGAAAAATCATTTCAGATCTTGCCGCGGAACAGAATAGAGACGCCTTCGACATCGTGGCAGATTTGGTTATTGATGAACCCGACATATACACCTCTTGTGGAGTCTTGTCCGAGGATGACATGAGAGATGTGATGAAATATGATTGGCTGATGTTTGCCAGCGATGGATACGCTTTACCAATTGTGACGAAGACAGACACCCCTACAACTGCTCACCCACGCGCTTTTGGTAGTCAAGCCAGAGTACTTCGCAAGTACGTTCGGGAGGACAAGGTTTTAACACTGGAGAATGCTGTTAGAATGATGACCTCTCTTCCCGCCGATTTACTTCAGATGAAAAACAGAGGGCTGCTAAAGAAAGGATTCAAAGCTGATATAGCCATATTCGATCCTGATACTATCAAGGACAATGCTACATTTACTGATGCACGCCAGTACAGCACTGGAACCAAACACGTGATTGTTAACGGAAAGATCAGTATAGAAAATGGGGAATATGATGGTGCCTTAAACGGGAAATTGCTGCTGTTAACAGAAAACAAATAAGTACCAATCTACTCTTAATCAAATAAATTTATTTAGAGTATCGTGGTCCCCGAATATCCTTTCCCGGGAGTACACCGGTGTGCTCTCCGTTCTCAGCTATCTGCCTTTTTCTTCATTAATTCTTTCAGAGGCTGCCCAGGAACAAAGAAGAGAACGCTTTGACCTCGCCGTAGATTTAGTCATTGATGAACCTGGCTTGTATATCGCTTGTGGAGTCATGTCGGTAGACGATATGGTGAATGAACATAACAGTTTGATTTGGTCGAAAAACTTTTATAGAATTAAATCAGCCACTTCGAACGAAAACAACAGAAGAGATGTTCACTATTTTTAGTGATGATGGTTTTTTTCTTATCCGATGAAAATATTAATACACAGACGAAAAAGAATGCTTCTTCTCTTTGAATTCCTGAATGGCGATTCGGGCATGATACAAACGAGTGCTTGGATGAGCAGAGAAAAGAACAAAAAAAAGCTAGGAATTTTCACAATATCTATTTTGATACATGTATTGATTTTCTTTTTCGTATCTGCCTGTTATGTGTATCCATCGCCTGGAACTGATAAAGAAAAATTGAACGTCCTCCTCATAACGATAGATACTCTCAGAGCGGATTGGCTGAGTTGTTACGGCAGCAAACATCTAGATACACCAAACATCGATAGCTTGTCAGAGAGGGGCGTCCTTTTCTCCAGGGCCTTTGCCAATACGTCCACCACATTACCTTCCCATGCCAATATTCTCCTCGGGACAACACCTCCTTATCACGGAGTGCATGATAATGTAAATTTTGTGGTGCGAGAAGAATTTCTTACGCTAGCCGAGTACTTGAAGGATCATGACTACTCCAACGGAGCTTTTATCGGGGCTTTTCCTCTCCATGCGAAATTTGGTCTTAACCAGGGGTTTGATACTTACGATGATGAGATGCACCGCCTGCCATTCCAGGATTTCATGTCAGAAGAGAGGAGAGGTGAAGTCGTTGTCGAGAGAGCCCTTGGCTGGCTGAAGAAGCGGAATGCTCCCTGGTTTCTCTGGATTCATTGCTGGGATCCTCATGATCCCTATGAACCTCCAGAACCGTTCCTGACTCAATACAAAGAGCATCCTTACACAGGAGAGGTAGCTTATGTTGATTTTGTCCTGGGAAGGTTTTTTGCCTACCTGGAAGAAAACAATTTATTCGAAAATACTCTCGTTATTTTTACCGGAGATCACGGTGAATCATTAGGACAACATGGTGAAAAAACACACGGCTTTTTAGCCTACAACACGACGATCTGGATTCCCCTGATCATAATCTCTCCAGGGCTTGAGAAACGCCGAGTTGAGCACTATGTCAGTCATATCGACATATTCCCCACGGTGTGCGATATTCTCAATCTCGAAAAGCCGTCTTTCCTTCAGGGCATCTCGCTTGTCCCGGCTCTTAAGGGAAAAAAGGTGCCCCAAAAACCTATCTATTTTGAGTCTCTCCATCCCTACTACAGTAAAGGCTGGGCACCACTCAGGGGATTTGTTTTTAATAAGGAGAAGTATACCAGCTCCCCTATTCCAGAGCTTTATGATTTGGGTGCGGATTTTGATGAGAAGAACAACCTCGCTGCGAAAAGGAAATTAGATAGATTTGAAAAACGGTTAGAGAAAATCATGAGTGACTATATATCTCCCGAAAGCGAGAGAGCAGTAGAGAGACTTGACAATGAATCACTAGAAAAATTGAGAAGCCTGGGTTATATCTCGAGTTCTCAGGAAACGAGAAAGGGAAATTTTACACGGGATGACGATGTCAAAATGCGTCTTCCGTATTATAACCAAGCCATGGAGGCCCTTGAACGGTACGAAGAGGGGAATAAAAAACAAGGATTCGAGACGTTAAAGAATATTATCACAGAAAGAAAGGATCTTGCTGTCGCCTATATTAATCTTGCCGATTTATACAAAAAAGAGAAAAGGCTGAGAGATGCTATTGAGGTTCTGAAGATCGGGCATGAAAATGTTCCCTCCAACTATTTCGTCTTTTTCTCCTTGTTGTACGGTCTCCAGGAAGCTGGACAGTATAAAAATATTATTCAGGCTTTTCACGGAAAGAGCTACCTTCAGATGGAATACGACCCAGCGATATGGAACTTGTTGGGAAATGCATATTATAAAACAAGGAATTTTGAGAAAGCTGTAGATCAGTACGAAAAGGCCCTTTCGATCGACGCTGAATCTCAGTTACTTTTTGCCAATCTTGGCGAAGCTCAATTTTCCCTTGCGGTAAAGAAAAAAGACAAAACGATGCTCCAGAAAGCTCTCCAGAATTTTCAAACAGCCGTTAAACTTGACCCTGATTATGCACTGTCTTATGTAGGTTCAGGCAAGGCATTCAGGCTATTAGGCCGCTTTGATTATGCCGTCGCTTCCTTTAGAAAAGCCCTCGATTTAGACGATAAGCTTGATGAGGCGCTTTATGTTTTAGGTTTAACCTATCTCGATAAGGGGGATAAAGATAAAGCGCGGAGCACGTTGACTCTTTACAAGCAAAAATACTACGATTCTCTTCCCGATGATCAGAAGCAGAAATTGGATGATTTGATCAGAAGGTGCAAACAAGAGATGCCATAAAAATTCAATTTTTACCGACCAGATTGTTCGAGAAATAATCATGTGCTTGCTACCTGTCCCTTCGACAGCCAAGATGTCCCGAGCCCCTTTGTGGCTAGATTCGGAATCGAGTGCGAGTTCAATCCCACATTTTCTTGACCTCGGTTTAAGTGACTCAGGCTAAAAATAAAAACACATAAAAATCTCAAATATCAAGAGAAAGAAGGTGGTAGCGGGGGTTGGATTTGAACCAACAACCTCCAGTCTATCAGGCATTGTGTCCTTAATTTTATGCGAAAAATTCCGACGGAAAGTCTCTTAGCCGTATGATATCCACAGCCCTTTCTTTGATATCAAAACCCATCGAGCATTTCACGACACAAGAGGAACAATCGGCACAGGCGATAGGATTATCCTTGATGGATTCTATGTTTCTCGCGGCAGCGGCGAGGTCCCGATAGCCGTAAGCATACATGTAGCAACGCATTAGGGTCGGGATATCAGGCGCTATTTTGCATTGTTTCAAACAGGTTTTTATCTTGGCCATGATTCACTCCCGTTATGTTTTTTTGATGATATGGACACCCTTTAATCCATATTTACTTTATAATGAAAGAACACACCAAGAGTCAAATACATTAGCAGAATCACTATTAAGCGATTTTTATCGCCCAGCCAGTTTCTTCGCATCCTCCACCTCAGCAATACCAGGGTCAGCGTCTTTCCAGCCTTTTCCTCGATTTTGATCTTCAAGAAGCGAAACAGCATTCTTTTCTTTTGATTGTTTGTCACTACGATAATTTTACATTAAGATAAGATTATTGATATTGAGTTTGAAGCTGGCCCGAATCCATGATACTGAAAGTCTTTCTCTTTATTATCCTGGCATATTTGCTCTTTGAATTCATTGAGCACGCCGTCATCCCTTTGGTCTGGCTCATTCTGAAAAAGAAAAAGAAATCCGTAACCGGGAGCTCAGGATTGATTGGAGAGGTAGGTGAGGTCAAAGAGTGGAGCAATAAAGAGGGAAAGGTTTTCATCCACGGTGAACTCTGGTGGGCAACGAGCGAGGAGCCACTCTCACCCGGGGATAAAGCAGTGGTTCAAAGTGTGCAAGGACTCACCTTAATGGTGAAACCGCACAAAAAGACAAATTTATGACAACTTCTTCAACCCAGCCTGCTTCTTCCTTGCATCCTCAACCTCAGCAATACCAGGTTGGTCATAGAGAATTGGCGTAGGGAAAATTTCCGGTACCAGCTCATAGCTCTTTAGGGTACAGACCACCGGTTCTGCTGGCTTTTAAGGCTGTAAATTTAACTTTACAGGTGGTACATTGATGGGGGGCAGGTCCTCACCGGACAGCACTGGGCATTTATTTATTCTTCTTTTCTTTTTTCAACCTTCGTTTTTCCAATGGATTAAGCTGGGCCTTTTTCTGTTGTTCCCTTTTGCCTTTATCCTTTTTTCCCTTATCACCCATATCTGTTTCTCCTTGCTTGAAAATGACTTCCGCCGGACTGTAGTACCGAATGTATGTCGTCAAGCAGTTTCAGACTTTTTTGCTAATTTCTTAAGCTACAGATTCCGAGTATCATACTACTACTAACTGATTCCTTTTGACAATGACTTATATTCAGGTCAAGTAATTGACTCCTTCAATATATTTAAAGTGCCAACATGGTAATGTGTTTTAACTGGCTAAACAAGGGAAGGGTAATAATCTCTCAAGCTCCCAATATAATAACTATAAAGAGCCATTACTATTAAGGCCCCTTAGAGAAGCTCCTAAGAACTTCTTAAGTGATTTATATTAACACTCTCTAATATTCACTTTACTCTTTAAAAATCCGTGTGGACACGGTGTGGACAAATTGACCCACAATGACTCAGTTTAAGTGACTCAGGCTAAAAAATAAAAACACGGAAAAAACTCAAATATCAGGGAAAAAGGAAGAATAGGATGGTAGCGGGGGTTGGATTTGAACCAACGACCTCCGGGTTATGAGCCCGACGAGCTACCAGACTGCTCTACCCCGCAGTATCAGCCATATTATAGCAAAATTCTGCCATTTGTCAAAACAAGGAATAAAATGTTTTTTACGCCACATTTAAAATGTTTTTTCTCTTGACATTAAATCGGTGCAAAAAATATAATGAAACACTCAAAAAATGGGCTATTTCCTCTTTTTTTTACTCGCTGCATTGACCGTTGGTGCAGTCCTGGGTATGATCATCTCCAAAAACCAGGCTTACAATGCCATTTTCCTGATCCTTGCCTTTGCCTGCATGGGAGGTCTCTTTGCTCTTCTCGAGGCACCTTTCATCGCAGTGGTCCAAATCATCATCTATGCGGGCGCTATCATGGTTCTCTTTATCTTCGTGGTTATGATGATCAATGTTCGTTCTGGTATTCCAGCTGAAAAAAAGAAATGGATTATTTATCTTTCTCCAGTGCTCGCTGTTGTCCTTATTATCGAGCTTATTCTCTCAATAAAAGGAGCTTTTACTCTCCCGGTCTCGACGGCAATAATAAAAGCCGGACCTACTGATCTTGGCCGCCTCCTTTTTACTAAGTATCTTTATCATTTTGAGATCACTTCAATCTTGATTATAGCCGCCTTAGTCGGTGCTATTGTATTAATTAAGAAAAAAGAAAAAGAATGATTCCTCCAAATTATTTCTTAATCTTGAGCGTCGTTCTCTTCGTTCTGGGCGCCATCGCTTTTTTTATAAAAAGAGATCTCATCACAATGTTTATGTCCATAGAGATAATGCTCAATGCTGCCAATCTAGCTTTTATAACCTTTGCAAGATCAGCAAATTCCCCAGATGGACAGATCATTGTCTTTTTTATCATTACTGTTGCGGCTGCTGAGGCGGCTGTTGGTCTGGCTATCATTCTTCTTATTTTCAGGCAAAAAAAGACAATCAAATCCGAAGATATGAAATTAATGAAAGGATAAAATGACAGAGATATTTTGGCTCATCCCATTTATACCAGCGGCAAGTACTCTTATCCTGGCAGTCTTTGGAAAAAAACTTCCTAAAAAATATGTCTCTTTCCAGGCCTGTTTAGCAGTCTTTGCTTCCTTTGTTATTTCGGCCATCTCAGCTGTGGGGCTTCTTCAAACAGCTCACGGAAACTACCCATTGGTCAAAAATCTTTTCTCCTGGATTCAGGCAGGAAGCTTCCAGGTCAACCTTTCTCTCATGTTTGATCCCTTATCTGCTGTCATGGCTCTGGTCGTGAGCGGAGTGGGTTTCATCATTCATGTCTATTCGATAGGCTATATGGCAGATGATGAGGGCTACACCCGTTATTTCACTTATCTAAACCTCTTCACCTTTTCCATGCTTATACTTGTTATGGCTTCAAACTTGATCTTGATGTTTGTCGGCTGGGAAGGAGTTGGGCTTTGTTCTTATTTATTGATCGGTTTCTGGTTTGAGAAACACTCAGCTGCAAATGCAGGTAAAAAAGCTTTCATTGTTAACCGGATAGGTGATACAGGCTTCCTCCTGGGCATTCTCTTCATCTTTATTCATATAGGAAGCGGGGAGTTTACAGCTATTAACGAAGCCATCTCAGGAGGAGCTATCTCAGTTGGGCTGGCCACTTTGATCGCTATTCTTCTGTTTGTAGGAGCAACAGGAAAATCTGCTCAAATTCCCCTTTATGTCTGGCTTCCTGATGCCATGGAAGGCCCTACCCCTGTCAGCGCGCTAATCCACGCTGCCACAATGGTTACAGCAGGAGTCTACATGGTCTGCAGGATGAATCTTCTCTACACTCTATCCGAAACTGCAGCTCAGGTAGTAGCGCTTGTGGGTGCGATCACAGCTGTCTATGCGGCCACAATGGCTTTAACCCAGAATGACATAAAAAGGGTTTTAGCCTACTCTACGATATCTCAAATAGGATACATGTTCATCGGCTGTGGTGTCGGCGCCTACGCAGCAGGGATGTTCCACTTGTATACGCATGCCTTCTTCAAGAGCCTCCTATTTCTGGCTGCTGGAAGTGTCATGCATGCGCTGTCTGGTGAAATAAACATGAAAAAAATGGGAGGGCTGCGAAAATACCTTCCTCTAACCTATCCTACCTTTCTCATCGGTGCGATTGCCATCGCTGGTGTTCCGTTTTTTTCTGGCTTTTTCTCAAAAGATGCTATCCTCACCAGGGCATTCGCTCAAGGTCAGTATTCAGCATTTTATTATTTTATTTGGGGGCTGGGGATTATGGGAGCAGTGCTTACAGCCCTTTATATGTTTCGCCTCATTTTCCTGACTTTCCACGGGGAGGAACGCCTGGATCCTGAAGTAAAAAAGCACATCCATGAATCCCCCAAAATCATGACCATACCTCTGGTCATTTTAGCTTTCTTCTCTGTTGGCGCAGGATATATCGGACTTCCTGTTGTCCTGGGAGAGAAGCTCAACTTTTTCGGCAAATTCCTGGAGCCTGTGATAAAAGAGGTTCAAGAAGTTCATCTCAGCATACAAACAGAGTGGATGCTTATAGCGATTGCAGCCGTCGTAGCTTTTTTAGGAATTTTTATTGCTTATGTTTTCTACATAAGATCCCCGTTGATCCCACGCAATCTGGCCACCAGATTTCCCACCATCTACAAACTAATGTTTAACAAATACTATGTGGATGAGATCTATAATGCAGTCTTCGTGAAGCCCACGATTAAAGGTTCGGAGATTATATATGATAATTTTGATTTAAAAGTCATCGACGGAGCTGTCAACGGGGCGGCAACAGCCACCGGCTTTGCGGGAAAAATCCTGAGTTATTTCCAGAGTGGCTTGATTAAAGATTACGCCCTTATTTTTCTTTTAGGAGTAATTATCTTTTTAGCTTATCTATTGTTTTAAAAAATGAATTTACCAATATTGAGTCTAATTACTTTCCTCCCCCTTGCAGGAGCCGTTCTGCTCATTTTCATTCACCGTGACAGGAAAAACCTTCTCCGCTTTCTTTCCTTGGCCATAGCCATCATTACCTTTATTTTTTCTCTTACTCTCTATTTCAATTTTAACGATCAAATTCCTAATCCGCAGTTCGTGGAGAAAGCTGACTGGCTTGGCTATGGAATCAACTATCATATCGGAGTTGACGGGATAAGCCTCTTTCTTATCCTTCTGACAACTTTCTTGATGCCTATTATCATCCTTTCTTCCTGGACATACATCCAAAAGAGAGTAAAGGAATACCTTATCTTCATGCTTATTCTCCAGACAGGGATCATCGGCGTTTTTGTTGCCCTCAACCTTTTTCTCTTTTACGTTTTCTGGGAAGCCATGCTTATTCCCATGTATTTTCTCATCGGCGTTTGGGGTGGTCGCCGGCGAATTTATGCCACTCTGAAATATGTCCTTTTTACGATGTTCGGAAGCTTGCTGATGTTAGTGGCAATCTTCTTCCTTTATTCTATGTATTACAAGGCAACTGGCGTCTATTCTTTCAACATTTTTGATTATTACAATCTTATCCTGAATCCCAATATTCAAATCTGGCTTTTTCTGGCATTTGCTCTTTCTTTTGCCATAAAAGTGCCTTTATTCCCGTTTCACACCTGGCTGCCCGATGCCCATGTAGAGGCTCCCACGGGCGGCTCTGTCATCCTGGCCGCGGTGCTCTTAAAAATGGGAGCTTATGGTTTCCTCCGCTTTGCCCTTCCTCTTTTTCCTGATGCAGTAATGAAATTTCTCCCTTATCTGGCTGTACTAAGCTTGATAGGAATCATCTATGGAGGTTTGATGGCCCTCATCCAGAAAGATGCAAAGTCCCTGGTCGCCTATTCCAGCATAAGTCATATGGGGCTGATCATGCTGGCTATCTTTGCTTTGAACACTGAAGCAATGGAGGGGGCTATTTACCAGATGCTCAACCATGGATTGAGCACAGGCGCTCTGTTTTTAATTGTTGGAATCCTGTATGAAAGATCACACACCAGAATGATTAATGACTTTGGTGGAGTCAGTAAACAAATGCCTGTTTTTTCTGCTTTTTTCCTGATCTGCATGCTTTCATCGGTTGGGCTTCCTGGTCTCAACGGCTTTATCGGAGAAATATTGTGTATCTTTGGAATTTTTAAAGCCAACAAGCTTCTCGCCATCCTGGGCATATCAACAATTATCCTGGCAGCCGGGTATCTACTCTGGATGTTCCAGAGAGTTATGCAGGGGCCTATAAAAAATGAGAAGATTTTATCCTTCAAGGATATAAACAAAAGAGAGATTGCCTATCTTGTACCTATAGTCATCATGATGTTCTGGATGGGAATTTACCCCAAGCCTTTCCTGAGTAAAATGGAAAGCTCTGTTACTCATCTCCTCAACAGAGTCAATAAGAGAGAGATTTATTTCACTCAAAGTCAAAAGGATAAGGATATCTTGTTGGAAATTGAGCCTAAAACAACCGAAGAAATAAACGAGGAAAAGGAAGATAAATTCAGATGAATAGCTTCTTTGCCTTGTCCCCTATTCTGGTAATTGTCTTTGCCTCTCTTCTCGTTTTGCTTCTTGATGTTTTCTTAAAGAAAGAAAATAAAAATTACTTAGCCTACATCTCTCTTGTTTTCCTCGTTATCTGTGGTTTTATATGTATCAAGTTCTGGAATAAAAACTACTCATACTTTAACGGCAATCTTTTCCTGGATAACCTTGCTCTTTTCTTTATTTTTATCCTAGCTTTAGCAACAGGCTTTGTCATCCTTCTCTCCATGAAGTACATCTCCTTTCAGGATGTAAACTACGGCGAGTTCTATGCCCTCCTTCTTTTAGCCTTATCAGGCGTGGCGATCATGCTCTCCTCCATAGATCTTCTGATCATATTCTTAGGTCTAGAGGTCCTTTCCATTTGCAGTTATGCCCTGGCTGGCTTGAAAAGAAAAGACGAGAAATCCTCAGAGGCGGCCATTAAATATTTTCTTCTGGGAAGTTTTGCCACAGCTTTCCTCGTCTACGGTTTAGCTCTTCTGTACGGATCTTCACATTCAACTAATATTTCCTCAATCATTAATTTCTTCATAACAGAATCCGACCTGAGCATCATGGCTCTTATTGGCTTAGGTTTAGTTATCATAGGTTTTGGTTTCAAAATTGCTGTTGTTCCTTTCCACATGTGGACCCCAGATGTCTATCAGGGTGCTCCAACACCGATCACTGCCTTCTTTTCTGTAGTGCCCAAAGCAGTTGGTTTTATCGTATTCTTAAGAATATTTACTCCATACTGGAAAAATGCTCTCAATACCCAGACTATCTTCTGGATACTCTGGGTGATTTGTGTTTTAACTATGGTAGTAGGAAATCTTGTTGCTCTGCGCCAGAAAAACTTGAAAAGAATACTTGCTTACTCAAGCATTGCTCATGCAGGCTACTTGCTCATAGCCATCCTGGCCCAGGACAATTCTAGCCTGGTCTTCTATCTTACAGTTTATCTCTTCATGAATATAGGTGCTTTTGCCGCTGTTATCGCTTTGAGCAGAAAAGGGAAAGAATACCTTGAACTCGAGGATTACGCTGGAGTCGGGTTTAAATATCCCTGGATCGGCGTAACCTTTTCTATCTTCCTTCTTTCTCTGGCAGGGTTTCCGCCCACAGGAGGCTTCCTGGCCAAGTTTTATGTATTTTCTACTGCAGTAAGGCAAGGTCTTCTGCCTCTGGTTATAATCGGAGTCCTGGCCAGTCTTATATCTGTTTTTTATTACTTGAGGATCATCGTCTACATGTATATGAGAGAGCCTGCCCGAGAAATAGAAATAGCCATTGAAAACCCGGCTTTATTCCTGGTCCTCTTCTTCTGTCTGTATGGAGTACTCCAATTGGGCCTCTATCCCAGAAATATCCTGGTCCTGATTAATCAAGCTATCAGCTCCTTTTTTTAGGGAGCCCTCGATTTATTATTAAAAGGAGACAGCTGTACTTGCCCAATTATTCGGTAACAATTTTATAATGTCATTGCGGGCGGAGCGTGGCAATCTCATAAGATATGTCGTTGCGAGGAGCGCAGAAGATTCCTTCGCTTGTCATTGCGAGCCCCAAAGGGGCGAAGCAATCCCTTACGAAAAGATTAAGATTGCCACGTCGCTACGCTCCTCGCAATGACAATTTATTGTATGAGATTGCCACGCTCCCTTCGGTCGCTCGCAATGACGCTTCTATCTTTTTATATCATAACCGAAAGTGTTACCTAATAACTGAGCATAAAGGGCAGCCTACTTTTTTGGGATTATTCCTGTTCTTCATAAAAAGTAGCCTGCCCCCCCAAATAAGCTGTCCCCCCAAAATAAAAAAGAGGCTGGAGCAGGACGTAAGCCGAATTCTGTTCCCGCTAAAGATTTAGCGAGTGCGGTTATTTGTCTAACCCCTTGATTGCTCAAGGGAATGAGCGACCTACCCGCCCCATAAGACGGACCATCTCATAAAGGGCCAATTTGGTCTTGCTCCGGATGGGGTTTACCACGCTCCTGATGTCACCACCAGGACGGTGAGCTCTTACCTCACCTTTTCACCCTTACCCCACGAAATGAGCGAAACCGTCATTTCATGAGGCGGTATATTTTCTGTGGCACTTTCCTCCGGTCGCCCGGAGTCGCTGTTAGCGACCATCCTGCCCTTTGGAGTTCGGACTTTCCTCCCCCTCTTTCTCACGAAGAGAAGAAGGGGCAACCGCCTCGCCTACTCCAGCCGCTATTTTTATGCCATAATGTTCTAACTTCTTGTAAAGATTACTGCGTGGTGTATCTATTTTTCTTGCGGTCTGAGATATATTCCAATTGCTCTCCTCAAGCTTGGCTAAAATAAAATCTTTCTCAGCTAACTCCCTGAATTCTTTCAGTGTTTTTATTCCCTTTGCTTCGGGAAGATATATGCCTATTTCTCCTCTGATACGCTCCGGCAAATCTTGCCTTTCTATTATATCTGCCTCGGTCATAATAATCAATCTTTCCACTACGTTCTTCAGTTCCCGAATATTCCCTTTCCAGTGGTATTTTATCATTGCTTCTACCGCATCCTCTGAAAATTTCGTTACTTTAAAGTTATTTTCCTCTGCATAAATTTTACTAAAATATTCAATAAGAAGAGGGATGTCCTCTTTTTTCTCCCTCAAAGAAGGAGAATAAAGGGGAATGACATTCAGTCGGAAATAAAGGTCTTCCCGGAATGTTCCCGCTTTTTTTTCTTTTCCTAAATCCTTATTAGTAGCAGCTATTACTCTGACATCAACTTTGTTGATTTTGCTTGAGCCGACTTTTTGAACTTCTCCTTCTTCAAGAACGCGCAAAACTTTGGATTGAGTTTTCAAACTCATATCGCCAATTTCATCTAAAAATATCGTTCCTCCATCTGCCTGCTCAAATTTGCCTGGTTTTTTTTCTGTAGCCCCCGTAAAAGCACCCTTCTCATGGCCAAAAAGCTCGCTTTCGATGAGCTCTTCGGGTATAGCTGCACAATTCACCTGAACAAACCTTTCCTTAGCCCTCAAACTTTGATTGTGAATAGCTCGGGCAATAAGCTCCTTTCCAGTGCCGCTTTCGCCATGGATAAGCACAGTCGCATTGGTAGGAGAAATTTTTATTATCTCTTTCCAGAGTTTTTTCATCGAGAGATGATTTCCTATAAGCTCATATCTCTTATCTGATTTTTTTCTCAGGTCCTGGCACTCTCTCAAGAGCTTGCTCTGATTTAAAGCATTCCGGATGGAGAGCAGGACTCTTTCCCTATGAAGGGGCTTTTCCAGAAAATCAAAGGCTCCCAGCTTCGTCGCATCTACTGCTGTTTTAATCGTGCCATGTCCTGATATCATGACGACCTCTGGCCTGTAGGGCTTTTCTTTCAATTCTGCTAAAACTTCCAACCCATCTCTCCCAGGAAGTTTTATATCCAGCAAGACTAAATCCAATCCCACTGTTTCTTCTATAATATCCAGAGCTTCTTCTCCATCCGCTGCTTCAAGAAAGCTGTATCCCTCGTATTCAAGAATCATTTTAAGGGATTTTCGGATGTTTTCTTCGTCATCCACGACTAAGATTTTTGCTTTCCGTCGATTTTTCATCATTCCTGTTCCTTTTTTAGTCTCAATTGAATTTTAACATAAAAAAGGATTTGATGCATATTCTGTCAATAAAAACTCAAGTTTCGCAAGTCTGACCCCATTGTTTCCTATTTATCATTAGTGTAAGATAAAAACGAGATGTGGAAGCCTTTAGCGCTAATTATTCTCATGATGTTAATTGGCACGATAGGTTTCCATGTGATCGAAGGGTGGTCATTCCTGGACTGCCTCTACATGACTGTCATAACCATTTTTACAGTCGGGTTTAAGGAAGTCAGAGAACTCTCCCCTCAAGGCCAAATTTTCACTATCTTCGTTATCTTAGGGGGTGTGGGAACAGCCATATTTGCTTTCACAAAAATTGCCGAAATTGCCTATGAGGGAGGAATTAATAAATTTTGGCGGAGAAGAAGAATGGAAAAAGAGCTTAAAAACCTAAAAGATCACTATATCATCTGTGGCCATGGACGGATTGGAAAGATAGTGAGAGAAAGACTGGAGGAGGAAAAACTGCCTTTTGTTGTCATTGATAATAAAGAAGAAAAATTAGAAGACCTCAAGCAAACAAACAGCTGCCTTTTTATAGAGGGAGATGCGACGCATGAAGACATATTGACCAAAGCTGGCATCAAAAAAGCTAAAGGGCTGGCTGCCCTCCTTCCGACTGATGCTGATAACCTTTACCTTGTTTTAACCGTCAGGTTGATTAATCCGTCTGTCTTCGTCCTTTCCAAAGCCCTGGATGAAGAAGGTGAAAGGAAAATCCTCCAGATCGGAGCGAATAGAGTTGTCAGTCCCTTAAGGCTGAGCGGCCTAAAAATTGCTCAAGGGTTGATCCGCCCGACATTGGTAGACTATATGGATCTCATCATCAGACGAAAAGAACTGCCTTTATACATGGAGGAATTAGTAGTAAAAAAGGAATCTAAGATAGTCAACCGTAACCTTGCAGGATGCGACATACGAAGAACGGCAAATGTCATTGTTGTGGCTATGAAAAAACCCGGAAAAGACATTGAATTCAATCCTTCTCCTGACTCTAAAATTGACACTGGCGATATATTGCTTGTTTTAGGAGATAAAAACGCAGTCAGTCAATTTGAAAACATTTATCTAAGAGCTCTATCTTGAGGTGCTGTAAGTTGATTCACCATTTCTTGTTTAATTATGTGGTCAAGGTGGGTCACAAAGCTTACAGAAAATTCATATTCGGCGCAGCCCTTCTTTTCTTTTGTTTACTATTCATAACTCCCACAAATTCACAAGATAAAAATCAAAAATATTTTGAACTTGACAGCGGTTTAAAAGTATTCCTGTATGAAAAACATACCCACCCCCTCGTAAATTTAGTGTTTGCTGTGAACCTAGGCACAAAAGATGAATCAGAGGAAACGAACGGAATTGTTCATATCTTAGAACATTACATTCTCTTCAGGGGAACTGAATTCAGGAGCGGGCCAGAAATCAGCCAGGATATACGCCGACACGGCGCCTATTTTAATGCCCACACATCACTGGATCTGGCTACCTTTGAGATATCTCTTCCTTCTGAACACGCAGATTTTGCCTTGAGGAACCAAAAGGAAATTTTGTTCAACCTAAAGCTCTCACAGGAAGAGCTCGATGAAGAAAAAAAAGTGATCCTCGAAGAGATGAGCCAAATTCAGGACGACCCCATTAAACACGCCACTTCCATCGTTTATCAAAACCTTTTTAAAGACCATCCTTACCAAAAGCCAGTCCAAGGAAAAAAAG
>Ga0307379_10001663_pt1 | contig 34531 bp, 23 predicted proteins | sample UN2MG_FD_202237 | JGI IMG/M metagenome (GOLD analysis project Ga0307379, IMG submission 202237) | Soil microbial communities from Risofladan, Vaasa, Finland - UN-2 | ecosystem: Environmental > Terrestrial > Soil > Coastal area > Acid sulfate soil | place: Finland: Risofladan, Vaasa | collected...
TCCTTGGCTGAAAAGAATACCCATTCGACAACGAGAAACAAGTTTCTATATATGGCGGCTTCAATTGTTGGATCAATTCGATCACTTACGAGTTATAGTTCAAGTGATAAATGAGGGGATCTCTGAGTATCTCGGCAGAGCTCTTTTCGACCCTCTTCTGTGTAGATCATTCTATTCAAGTCGTCGTTAATAAAGACAGACGCTCCATCATCTGGGTAACCATACTGGACAAGTGGCAATCCAAGTCGCTCGTCGAACTCAGCAACAATTCGTTCGACGTCGCCTGTATTCATAATCTTGAGTTCTACCCAGTAGAGCTTGGTCCGGAACTTCACTCGCAAATCCGCACTGGGCTTGCTCTTTTGGGGTGGATAGTACTCCGCATCAACCTTCATTCTCTTCAACGCGGCATAAACTTCGAGTTCCAGACGTGCGCCGGAATACTGATCCATGTTCCTGAGTCGCTTTATTATTTCTGTATCATCGGTCCATGGCTCCAGGGCTTCCAGGTCGTATCCAAGAAAGATCTTGGGGAGCAGCCACCACATATTGCCGGGCACAATCAATTCCGCCACGAAAGGACTGTGCTTTTTCTTCATCAGTTTTTCGCAGACTTTATAATTGAGTAGTCTCTGCAGCTGAGCAGTTACGCGATGAATGTCCACGTGAGGGTACATCTTGAAACGCTCGCAAAGGGACTCAAAGAATTGGTCCTTGAGGAACCAGGGGTTCTCCGGCCAATCGCTTTCTGCCAGCATCTTCTTCAGGTCGATTTCAATTCCACACTCTGACATTCAATCCACCGAAACCGAGTAGTAGATTTAAATAATACTATAAAGATCTAGCATTTATACCAGCGAAAACCAAAACGATCGATCGCCGCTCGGCCGCCTGGGCGGCTGCCGGAAGAAGAATCGTTGACGCAACCAGGAATGTCGAAAACCTTGACCTCATTGCCGGATCTCCCCCGGGTTCGATGTGCGTGACTGATGATATCCAAGTTTGTTACGAACAGAACGGCCAGAAGGGATTGCACATCAGTCCCGAGCAGCAGCTATTGGTCGAGAAAGGATCGCATGTCTCGCCTACCTCGTGGCAGCCTGTCTCGCACACGTTCTGGGAGTTGCAGAACTCGCCCGCCCCGCAGGGCGGCTGGCAGTTCGATACCCATTCGCACTGGTTGTAACTGGTGTTGCAGGTGTAGCCGGTGGCGCAAACCGGATCCTGTGCGGTGCAGTTGAGATCCAGCTCGCAACCGTAGCTTTCGCATGAGTATCCCGGGCAGCACTCATCGCCGTCGGGGTAGGTGCATTCCGTAGTCGGCCCGCAGTTGCCGCTAATGTAGTCGCAGTAGTAGCAAGCGCCGATCTGCCGGCAGATTGCGTCGGGATCCGTGTAGCGGTAGCAGGGCACCGGGGCGCAAGCATCCTCGCCCGGCTTGCAGTAGAAGAACTCGTCGCATTGCTCGTCTGCGGTGCACTCGACACACGTTCTGTTCAGGCAAAATGGCAATCCAGGCTCAAGGCAATCATCATCGGAATTGCAGAAATTACTGACAGGCATGCAAGTGCCGAAATTGCAATAGTATCCTGCACAACAATCGTTTTCTCCTTGGCATACAGGTGGTGGGGTAAGGCAGAATCCGTTTACGCATGCGAGACACTCAGGGGCGGCACAGTCAAACTTGTCATTACATGTATTAATGCAAGTGCCATCAATGCAATCAGCGTTTACAGGACATGTACCACAAACGTCGCCACAACCATTATCTCCACATTCTCGATTGAGACAATCTGGTGTACAGCAACCATCTTGTGGGTAGCATACCTGACCCATTGAACAACATTTTGATCCACAAGTGAGAAAATCGCACTCGCAGATGCCGTCCTGGTTGCACGAAGTATTGCCGCCGCAGGTACCACAGACGTTACCGCATCCATCGTCACCACATTCTTTGTTATCACAGTCGCTGGCGCAGCATGCACCTTCGTAACAACTATCCGTATCTTTGCAACAAACTCCGTTGCAATCGAAAAAATCGCACTCGCACATATCCATGTCGTTACAGAATTCGAAATTGCCGCATGTTCCGCAAACACCATTACAGCCGTCATCCCCACACATCTTGTTTTCGCAATCAGGAATGCATTGTTCACACAAACCTAATTCGTTACAAGTCTCTTCAGGACCGCAATAACCACAAGTAACGTTACAGTTCGGGTCCGGTCCGCAGTCGCGACCGGAGCAATCCACTACACAACCGGAGATGCACAGACCGTCAGTCGTACAGGAAGTGTTTTCCGGGCAATCGCCACAACTGACCTGGCAGACGGGATCCGGACCGCATACCCTGGTGCCGCAATCCGGCGTGCAACCGGATGAACAGGAACCGGTGACAGTGCAATCCTCACCCACCCCGCAGTCGCCACAACTGGCTCCACAGACGGGATCCGGACCACATACACGCTCTCCGCAGTCGGGAGTGCAGCATGAACCAGCAGCACAAACCTGGCCGTCGTCGCAGCAAGAACCCTCACAGTCAACGAAGTCGCACTCGCAAACGCCGTAAGAGTTGCAGGTGGAATTCGAACCGCAGCTGCCGCAGGACTCGCCACAGACTGGATCCGGACCACATACACGTGCTCCGCAGTCGGGAGTGCAGCAGGAACCAGCAGCACAAACCTGGCCGTCGTCGCAGCAAGAACCTTCACAGTCGACGAAGTCGCATTCACAAACTCCGGATACGTTGCAGGTGGAGTTCGTACCACAGGTGCCGCATGACTCGCCACAGATCGGGTCGTCGCCGCATTCCCGGCCACTACAATCCTTCACACAGGGGCAAACGCAATCGCCCCAGCCGGAACCGTCGTCCTTGCAGGTCTGGTAGCCGGTAGCGCCTCCGGAGCAAGAACACTCGAGCTGGCGGCCGGCTTCGCAGACGGGTTTCTCGGTGGCGGAAGAACAGGAAAACATGAACAAGGCCAATGGAAGAAAGACGAAATTCCGCATGGGACCCCTCCTCGGTTACCGACTTGCTCAGAAACTCTGGGCAGGTATCAATCGTACCGCAGGCCGGGAGGAAAAGACAATACGTCCTCCGGCAGCCATTTCAAGGCATTGACGCGGGCCGGGACTTCGGGCGAATCTTCCGCAACGTCGAGGATGCATCGTACTTAATTGTGTCCAAAGAACCGTTTTCGGTAAACCTGACGTGGGCCGTGCGGTGTCCTGGCCTGAACTTTGTCATACCCATCTGCTAAACTCGTAGTAGATTTCCGAACAAAGGGGTGAAGGCATGCCTTCCCATCAAAACCAGGACAACCATGACGACCGCTCGTCGCTCTGCCACCGGCTTGGCGATATCCTTGTCGAGGATTTTTCCGAAGAGGACTTCCCAGACGGATTCACCGTCGACGATTTGCTCCGCCACCCGGACATCTACAAGGAAGATTACGAAGAGATACGCTGGAATGACCTCTTCGGCGGCGTGGCATACGGATTCGGGAATGGGGCATGGTGCCGGCTAAGAAAAAAAGACCCTGCCGAAAAAATGAAAAAGTGGGAGGTCGTTGACGAACGAGAGATCATGAAACACTGGCTCGAAAACCTACGAAAAAACCTGGAGCTTGAGTCCAATTCCGTCATCCATCCCACCGACACCGGCTTCCTTCGAAGATTGGACGAAGCCGACTTCGAGATCCGCGGCGGGCTCGATTTCGAAAACAGCTTGTCTATCGACAAAGACCGAAAACGGGAGCCCAGGACTGACTCCTTATATCGCAAGGCGGCAAAAATCATTGCCGACAGGCTTCCGAGACCTTGCCCGTTGACTGCTGCCAACGTGTCCAGAATTCTGTCGTGCATCGACAGTGCAAGGCAAGATGAGATCCACCGGAAGGAAAGCGAAGAGCTGGGTGACTTCCCCCCGCTTTGTGAAGCCGCATGGAACGAGGACGCGGACAAAGTCCGAAGGCTTCTTATGGATGGTGCGTTCGTGGACGAGATAGCGCCCGTTGAAGAGCTTCGCGCACTGGACTACGCAGCCATCCGTGGCAACCTGGAGATCGTTCGTATCCTGGTGGAAGCAGGTGCGGACGTAACAGCCCGTAACCCGCAAGGAGACACCGTGATGCATGCAGCGATGGAGTCCGGCTACCTTGAATTAACCCGTTACCTGATTGAGCACGGAGCAGATGCGGCGGCCCCGGACGACTCCGGCGCTACACCCCTGCAAATAGCCGCCTTCGGCGCAGGTCCCGAGCTGATTGAGTACCTGATCGAGAATGGGGCCGACGTGAACGCGGGCACCAAGTTCACGGCCCTGGACAATGCGATGATGGCGGGGAACCGTAAAATATTCCGGATACTAAAGAAACACGGGGGGAAATACGGGATGGATATACTGTTGGACGAGGGGTGAATTCAAGAAGGCTTGTAACGAGAATATTGGAATTATGACGTGTTCGTCTTATTTCTCCATTAGCTCCAAAACAGCATCCACCAGGCCATAATGAAGTAAACTATGCTTGATTCGATATCCTGGGTGGCTATAGGAAACTACTTTAAACCCTACACCGGGCGGCTGGAACCACCATACTCCCCTTCTTGTTCGTTCCCAATGTGAATCTTTAAAAACCAGGTTATAGACAATTTCACCAACGCCACAACAAATTACCAAGTCAGGAGTGTATAGTTCTATTTGTTGCCGGGCATATTTTCCATACTTTTCAACATATCCCCTTAGTTCAGAAGGGCTTGTTGAAGCGCCTCCTCCGGACTTCTTCAGGTTTATTACGGCGATTTTGCTCAACCATTCTTTTTTATATTTTCGATGTTCTTTCTTGGTTTTACCGTATTCTTTTTCAAGTTGTTCGTATGATAATGAGTTGCGAGCATCTAATATGTCGTGTGCCCAACGAGCTACAACTTGCCAGTTTCTCCATTTCCCTGAAGACTCATATTCTCCATTCGCGAGACCGTCACGAAGATTCCAATCTTCTGGAATTTCACTTTCATCATGGGCCTCCTTCATTACGAAGAGCAGTTTATATGGACTACCGAAATATTCATCCAAATTTACAATTCCATCGGCAATGAACTGTAGGTCCTTTGCGCTTTCCTTCCAGTCTCGAAATATCTCATTTTCCCTGCTTTTCAGGTTGCTTGCTGTTGTCATCACTAAGGACTTTCGATTTTCATTGGTTTTGTTACTTCCCCTTCCCCCATCAGCATCACGTACGAACTCGTCTTGTCATTCCTCACGTTGATCCACTTCTGGCGTCTGTGACCCGAAGCGTCCTCCAGCTTCAATAAGTGCCTCCCGACGGGCACCTGAAACTCCCTCAGTGGAGCCCGACCCAGATACTTCTCTCCCAGGTACACCTTCGCGCCGGGCGGAACCGCCTCCACGGTAATCTTGCCGAAAGGCTGCTTGCCCGTCGCTGTCACGGCATGACGCTTCTCTCGACTCTTACCGCTGCGGACTTTGATTCCATTCTTCGGAGCCTTGGCGATGTCAACCTGACGACTTGTACCATTCGGGACTGAAACGCTCGGCGTGGACTTATTGGTATTATCGACCGCGTCCTTTTTATCTTCCGCCGCCGGTGGCCCGGAAACCACGGAGTTATCTTTATCACCAAAGCTGGCGGAAGCGCTTGCCTTCGCAATCTCGGCCTTCCCCGATTCACTATTCGAATCAGGCGAAGCCTCTTTCCTTGCAGCATTTCCTGAAGTCACACCGGAAGCCTGCGCGCCTGATACACCGGGACTGACTGTTTCAGAATCTTTTCTATCGGGCAAACCTTCCCGGCTAATCGCCTTGTAGACCGTGTAGACGACACTGACCAGAAACAAAAAGACAATAGCCAAGATCCAAGACGGCTTGAGTTTCGGCTCCTGCCGAATCGCGCTCTTCGAATTCTCCCGCTTCTTCTCCGGATCTAGTGCGGCTTCCCGAATGTTCGAAGGCCTGTCCGGGGAAGTCGCCGCGGCGAAAGACTCGCCGATCCCGTCCTCGACATCTCCGGTGTCTATGGGGATCGAGTCAACGGGACTTCCAGGAGCGACGCCGAACTCCTTGGTGGATCTACCCAGCTCGGGCTCGACAAGGTCCGTGTACAGACAACGTATAAGCTGCGTTCTATCCCTGTCGTCGAGACGGACCAGAATCCTGGACAGCTCGTCGATGATCTCGGAAACCGAACGGTAACGCTTCTCCCGGTCTCGCTCCAACATCCTGAGCACGACCCCGTCAATCTCGCCGCCAACGCCAGATCTGATCGCACCCGGGGGCCTGATGTCTGCCTGCATCAAGTTCTGCAATACCTCGTAGTCGTTCGAGCCCTTGAAAAGCCGCTGCCCGGTAAGCATCTCCCAAAACACGATCCCGAGAGAGAAAATGTCGCTGCGCGTGTCCAGCTCGACGCCGTTCACCTGCTCCGGAGAGACGTAGGCGGTCTTGCCCTTCAAGATTCCGGACTTCGTCACGCTGGGGGCGGACAGAAGCTTCGCGATACCGAAATCGGCGATCTTTACCTCGCCCGCCTCGGAAACCATGATGTTCTGCGGGCTGATGTCCCGGTGAATCACCACCGGGGACCCCCGAGAGATCTCCCCGTGAGCGTAAGCCAGGCCCTTTCCGGCTTCCAGAGCCACGGCAATTGCCTCGGGAACGCTCAAGAGACGCCCGGTTCGCGCGCCGGCGCTCAATATTGTCGCCAGATCGACTCCCCGTACCAGCTCCATCGAGATGTAGTACCGCCCGTCAATCTTTCCAAACTCGTAGACCCGGACAATGTTGGCGTGCTCGAGCCCGGCGACGAGCTTCGCCTCGTCGATGAACATCCTGACGTTGTCATCGCGCTCGGAAAACGCGCCGACCATTAGCTTCAAGGCCACTACCTTCGAAAATCCTTCCGGACCCCGAAACTCTGCCTTGAACACCTCGGCCATTCCGCCCGCGCCGATGCGCTCAATCAGAGTGTACTTTCCGAAAGACTTGCTCTCCATCATGGCGTGCCAGAAAGTAGAACGGCGGGTGTGAAATAGCAAGGCTGGTGGTTGGTCACAGTAAACTCAGAAGCCTGGACAACGGGGCCGGGCTCCCGATCTCGTCGCCAGCGGCGCGGGATCTTTCCTTACTTTTACCTGGTCCCCTGCCTCCACCAGGTCCTTTTACGAGACCTTCCGTTCTATCAAGCTCGAAGGCCTCCAGGGCGCTCTCCTGAAGCATGGAGCGCTGAATCGCCCTGGGAAGTCGCTCGCTGTCGTCGGTGTAGACGGTGACCCGGTCCCGCGCTCTCGAAACAGCGACGTACCAGGACTCGTGGCCGACAACCTTCCGCTGCGAAGTGTCGATGTGCACGATTACCTCGCCGGTGGTCTTGCCCTGGGCGGCGTGCACCGTGCTCGCATAGCCGTGATCCCAGTGGTTCACACCGTCCAGATCCAACGCCTGCCGGACGGTTTTCCCGCTCTTTTCGAACTCGACCATGGCCTTCCTGGCGCCGGCGTTCACCTCAATCACCCGGGCCAGGTTGCCGTTGCGCCTGCCCCTGTCCCGGTCGTTCCTGGTCCAGCGAATGACGTCACCGGCCCGCAGATCGCGACTCTCCCCGGCGTAGATCTCAACCTTGGCATGCCGACTCGGCTGCCAACTCACAACGCGCCCGCTCGATTCCCGAAGGGTAAGCGTTTCGCTATCCTCGTCGACCCGCTCGACAACCAGATAACTGCCCTTCTCGACACCAAGACTCTTGTAGTCGCGCCCGAAACGCACGACGTCCCCGGGCGTATAAGTTCGCGAATCCTTCAATTCGGACTTCGTAAGAGAGCGGTTCACCATGACCTCGGTCATCTCCTCGGCACAAGAAAGCTCACCCGCCTCAAGCATACGTTTGCGAATCAGTTCGTTTATCGCGCGCCTGTCCCTGTTCGTGCCGGTAACCACCAGGGGACGCTTGTCGCCGGACCGCGCGCCCTCCATGTAGGCACCGGCGACCATCCCAAGACGCTCCATTCGCTCCGGAACCTCAACTATATTTCTTTCCAGCTTGCGAATCGCCTCCCGGTCCATGCCGTCGATGGTCTTCTGTACCGCTTCCTTCAAACGCGGGTCCTGCTGCCGCAAAATCTCCTTCATGGTCGCAACCCGCATGCCGCGCTCAATAAGCATCCGAAAGGGCTTTCCGGCTTCAATAGCGGGTAACTGCTGCCAGTCCCCGACCAATACGACACGTGCCCTTTCACGCTCCGCACGCCGCAATAACTTCTCGGCCTGTGAAGTGCCCAACATGGATGCCTCGTCGACAATCCAGAGCTTGCCCGAGGCGTTCCCTGTCTCTCGCGATGTCTTGGTTTTGGTCTGTCTGACAAGATGCATAGCCAACGTGTCGCACTTGATATTTGTCTCGCGCTCGAGCTGCTCCGCCGCGGCCGCGGTGGGGGTAAAACCCCTGACCTGGTAACCCTCGGATTCAGCAACCTCACGGACCGCGCGCAACATGGTCGTCTTGCCCGTGCCGGCGTAGCCCTGGACCCCAACCAGGCCGTCACGATTGGTGAGTATCAAGTGTATCGCCTCGCGCTGACCGGGCGTGTAGTCGAACCCGCCGGGCGTGTCGGGAAGGCTGATAATTCCATCCTTGCCGGGGGCTTTGCCGGGCAAATCTCCTTTCGATCTACCGTCATTTTTTCCGACTATAGGATTGAAACTATCACGTCCAGCTTCGGCGAGATTAAGAATGGAACGCTCCAGAGACAAGGCTAGATCCGTCGTGTAACGATTACCTTCAAGAGACCGCAAGCGACCGTCTCTATCCAGAGAGTCAATGGACGAGAGCACATCTGAAAGTCTCGTCTTGCCCGTCCCGCGCTCCAGGCAGAATCGAAGCAGGTCCCTCTTCTCGAACACGCTCAAGCGCTCCTCAAGGTGACTCACGGCCAGGTTCGAAAGACTTGAGGCGTTCTTCTTTCTAGTCTCTCTTCTCCTTCTTTCTCTTCTCTTTCTTTCTCCTCTCCCTTCTTTTCCATCTTCGTCGCCTTCTTCGCCTTCTCCGTCGCCTCTTCCCGGCCCTGCATTTCCTTTTCCCCTTGCTTTTCGAATGCCTCTCTCGCGAGGCCTTTCAAGATGAAGACCGGCCATCTTTGCCCTGGCCCGCCACTCTTTTCGTATCTCTTTCCTGTCCACTTGCCGCTTGCCCTTTCGAGTATCTAGACAGGCAACCTCGGCGGCCCGGGGCGAATCAAAACCCTTCTCCTCGAGCGACTCCAGGATCTGGCGACGCCTCGTTGAGAATTGCTCTAGCTGCTCCCGGCCGAAGCCCTTGATCTCGAATGTGCCATCCTTGCCGGTCAACTCGATCTCGTAACCCATGCCCACCAGGCGGTCGGCGAGATCCGACCTGTAGATGGCCCCGGCTAGCTTCTGGTTGACGAAAAATTCACGGTTCTCAACAGCCCGGAACTGGCCGTCTCCCCTCCTGGTAACGTTCGCAACCACACAGTGCGTGTGAAGCTGCGGGTCAAGCTCGCGGGACATGTCGTGGTCGAAACGGGCCACGAGCAAGCTGTCGGTCCTCTCTGTCACGGTCACTCCGTCGCTTGTGGCCCTTGCCGTGGCCGCGTTGCACTCTAGCCACTCGATCGCCTTGGTGACGGCCCGCCGATGAGCCTTCAGGATTTGCTCGTCGCCCGCGACGAGAGCCATCAAGCTCACCGATTTCGAGGCCGAAAACGTCAGATCGGTGCCAGGGCGGCGCTCCCCGGCGTAGCCGGCCGGCATCTCCGTGCCGTCGGGAAGTCGCCCCCGCAATACGTCCTGAAACGTCTGCCTTTTCACAACTTGTCCTTCAATTCCGAATTCGGCGGCGAGCTTGCCCCACCACTTCGAAGGGCTTCGATCCTCGGTGTAATAGTTGTCGCGCTCGTAGTAGTTGGCGGCCTGGCCGGCGCTTTCCAGCTTGCAGACAGACATCATTTCAGGCAGCCTCCCCGGAATACGGCTCGTAGATGGAAGCGAGCTTGAGCCTCTCCCGATAGTCGAAAGCCACCCGGAAAACAGGCATGTCGCCGGGCACCTTGAGATATCCGTGCAGGTCTGGAAGGCTCATGATCTCCGACGCCATGGCGACCGACTTGTTTCTGACCTGCTCCTGAAATGAAACGCCGTCCCTAAGGTTCGAGGCCCCGACCGAGACGGATTCGCGCGTCTCGTCCACCTCCGCGCTGCCCAGGGCGTGCTCCAACCAACGGGCGGTATCGGGCTCGACGGTCCTCAAAACCAGCCAGGTCTGCGGCTGAGAGGCGAGCGCCGCCGCCGCGTCCCGGCCGTAAACATCCCGGAGCTGGGGCATCGACTGAAGTCCCAAAACAACAGCCGCTCCGTGCTTGCGTCCGCGCTCCAGAAGCGGTCCGAGAGCAGGCAACTTCTGTAGCGAGGCCAACTCGTCGAGCACTACCCAGAAACGCCTCTTTCGATCCGGTGGCATGGAAAGAAGCGATGTCGAGGCAATCTCGCACCAGAGCGAAACCAGCGGGCGCAAGACGGCTTCCTGGTCCTGCCGCATGGTCAAAAAAAGCCAAGAGTCAGAAGACTGGTCCTCGACGAATTCCCGGACCGAAAACGCATCTTGCCCGGGCGTGTCACGGAGCATCTCCCAGGCCTGAAGCCTGGCCGTGACCGTCGCAATCAGGTTGCTAGGCATGGCCCCGGCGCGCTCATCCAGGAACTTGGCGGCAGCGGTTCCCTCTAAAAATTCCGCAAGCTCCTCTATTGTTCCCGTGGTCAGCAGATGGTGTATCTTCCGGTTGCTCCGCTGGCCGGTCTCGGCCAGCTTCTTGGCGGTGGCCGCGAAAAGCGCGGCCCCGGCCTCGGTCCAGAAAGGATCACGGCCCGATGGAAACAGCGACTTGGCAATGCCGTTGTAGTCCGCATCGGTTCTGATGTCGGCCCACAGGTTCCAGTGCATGGAACGCGCATCGAGTGGGTTCAGAATCGCGTCTTTGCCTTGCCTGTAATAGTGCTCGATGTACTCGCCGGAAGTATCGAAAACCACCGCCCTCTGGCCGCGATCGCGCACCTGGTCCAGCAGCTCTTTGATCGCCGTCGACTTGCCGGAACCGGGGCTGCCGCAGAACAACATGTGGTAGCATTCGGTGCCCTCTCGAACGTCCACACCGGCAAGCCGTATGACGTTCTTCCCGTCATTCCGGCGCGTCGCCGAGTAGAACTTCCGGCCCCAAAAAGAGCCTCCCACGAGCAACCCGACCCTCCAAAACCAACCCAGTAAAATCGCCAACAGAGACGCGTCGTCGTAGACCACGATCTTGAGTGAATGGTTCAGAATTTCATTGTTGTAAAAACCATCCGGAACCTCTCCGGCTCCCGCATACCAGGCGATGCCGTCACCGTCGTCCGGAGATGCGAGTGCCGCCGCAGGCGCCACTGCCAGGTAAACGGAAGACCAGAAATAATCGCCAAAATTGTCTCGGCCACGCGCCCCGAGAGAGGACCAGAACCAGAGCGTTCCGAACACCAGGGCGAAAAGAACAAGCGTCACATGCAACGACCTGCCCTTTCCCCCGTTCCACTCTCTCGGGGTAACCACATGCGCGCCGCGACGCCTCCTGTCCAGGCCGAGCCGACCGCCGTGCCGGGAGACGAAAAAAGCCGTTAAAAGCGCCATCAGAAGGACACAGATCGAAACACGGAACACGGCCTGGCGAAGCAGAAAACCGAAAGATCGACCTCCGAAAAACCTGGCCCGCAACACATCCCGGGCCTCGCCGGCGGCGACCTTTTCCGGACCGTTGCCCAGGTCGTAATCGACCGTTCGACTCTCCGAAACCCAGGCCGCGCCGGAGACCTTCAGGTACATTCCGAGGTGACTTTTGGCCTCACGGTCGAGCCCCGAATAGAACCAGGCGCTGCCCACAAGCAGGCCGAAAAAAAGAGCCACGAAGACGTTCGCGATAATGCTCGCCTTGAGCATCTGGGAATAGTGCCGGACGGTCTCCCAACCCCGGGTATAGGTCGATCCGGGCCCGAGATGCCTCATTAGAATTTCTCCAGAAGACGAAGCCTCTTCTTCGCCTCGACCTCGGCCCGGGCGTATATTTCCTTGATCATGCGGGCCTTGTCGCCACGCACCGCTTTGATGGATTCGTGATCGAATTCACGTACCAAAATCTCCTCCATAGCGAGCAGCGTGCCGAACATGTCGGTGACGATTTCCGGGTCGAACTCGAGGTCACGCTTGCCCTCAGCCCGATCCAATTCGCGGGTGATAGACTCACGGCCGAGTTCGGCGATTGTGACCCTCCTTGTCAACGCCTGCTTCGCCAATCGGCGATAGTTTTCGTCAGAAATTCGTATAGTGAAATGCTTGTCGAAACTCACGTGAAACTCCTTTCTTGGCATTTTTTGTGTCACAACTTGTGGCACAAACAACTGGTTGGAATTACTACGATATTTACTTTATAAGAATCGTCTGTGGCACAAGAGAGTTTCTTGGCAGTTGCTTGTGGGACAATTGTAGTCGCACTAATTAGCCATGAAACTACAGGTACTTTACTACTTCTGTGCCACAAACGGAGGTTGCGTGGGGTGTGGAAGATTACCAGGGGGCCGGGGCGGAGCCCCGGGTCACGACGCGGTGTGTGCGAATATCTCCCGAAACTCGGTGCAAGGCGAGAGCCGCAGCTCATCCTCTTCGTGTGTGCGCGATTGCGCGAAGCGATCTCTGTTCTTGCGAAAAATATCCGAACCTGCTCTTCGTATGCTCGCTCCATGACGCCCGGCACGATTGCAGATTCCGTGCCGTGCTAGTTACAACGAATTGAGGATGTAGCTCAATACCGAATGCAACCAGTAAAAACAGTCGTTAGCGGGCCAAGTGAACTCCTTCCCTCGAACCAGCCCGGCTCTTTCCGAACCTGGGTCAACTGGAGCGTTTTGGAGCGTTTTGGAGCGCTGGTTTTTCAAATCGCTCCGGTTCGCTCCAGTCGCGGCCAATTATCAACACAAGCAGGTTCGAAAAAAACTAGCGCAGACTAGGCCAGACTCGGCCGAGTCGGAACTCGACCGAGCCTGGCACGATGCTTGCTCTACGCGTAACCCATGATTCAACCCGAACAAGGAGGCGTAACGTGAGCGTGCTGAAACCCGCAGGAAACGCAGGAACGATGAGCATTACCTTCAAGATACAAAAGGACCTTCACTCCCGAATCGAATCTTTGAAGAAAAGATGCAAGGCGGCCGGATTCAAAGTCGACATTGCAACCGCCGCGGTTCGCGGAATTTCGAAAATGGTGGGCGCGGCGGAACGGGAACTGGAAGAGATCGAAACTCGCAACGGCAAATCAAAGTCACGGACGGCTGAAAAGAAGGAAACTGCAGCAGCCTAAGACGAAAAAAACGAAATTCCGATAGCTCAGATGCCAGTCCTGCCGTTTCTCCGCAGCGGTTGTTCAAGAAACCATTGCCACAGCGACATCGAGGAGGCTATGATTGAACTCTCGATCATATCTTCGTGGGACAGATTGAATTTAGCGAGGTTGTATTGAATCGGGACGATTACCTTCGGAACATCTGTGATCATCTTGGGCGGATTGCACATCAGGTCGAGGCAAGGAATGCCATCAGCCTATTTGATCTCAATATCGCCGCCGAGGACTTCTACAGGGGATTCCTCAATAGAGTGTATTCCCTTAACTTGGTGAATATCAATGTTGAGGAACCGAACGCGAAGGCGATTGACCTCGGCGACAAAGCCAAACGCCAGGCCATCCAAGTGACATCAGATGCTTCCATCGGCAAGATTCACGATACCGTGCGGAAATTCGGTGAGGCTGGACGCCAAGCTGATTACGATTCTCTTACGATCTTGATGCTGAAGAAGAAGAAGGCCTATAGGAAGCTACCGTCTCCCAGCGACTACAGCCTGCAGGTAAAAGATCATCTTGATCTTATCAAAGACATCAAGAGTAATTGCCAAGAAGTCCAGCAACTCCGGGGCATCGTTAGCTTCCTTGATGATGAACTCGTCAGGCACTCTGAGGAAAGGGGAAGATCCGACGCCCTGATACTCGAAACATTTGCGGACAACGCCACGCCCCACATCGCAAAAGTCGCAGAACTTATCGTCGCTGACCGAGGAGGGGAGCTCCCGAGTCAAGACTTGGATAACAGAGAGCTTCTGGAGAAGTTTAAGAATATGAAGTGCAGTCCATCATACAAGCGGAAGTTCAACCGCTATGCGGCATTTTTCCCCGCCGTCAATGACATCATCGCAACAGACGCAGTTGAAGGCGGAGCGACCACGATCAGGGCAATCATCGGTTTAATCGAAAACATCTACATTGAAATCCTCGACCAGTCCGTAAATGGCGATCGCATCCACAACCAGATTCTCGCTGCGTTGCTCAGACACGGGCAATACAGCCCCGAACAGTCGAGCGCGACCGAAACTCTAATCTTCTTCACAATCAACGAGTGCGGGATATTCAATGAGACCAAGTGAACTCGTCATGGACAAGTTCTCGTTACCGCAGCACAACCTGCTCTATCTCGGGATGCAGGTGTATGCTCTTACGGAAAACGAGGTGCATATCAATGACCTCGTGAGACGTGCCTTGCGGAAACGAAAGAACGCAGGTAATTTGACAGATGAGGCAAGGGTTATCAAAGCGGTGGGGATGTTGATTGGGCTCGGGAAGCTGGGATATTATAAAGGTTTCGTGTACAGGAAATGAACCTCCGAGAACTATACATCACGGATGAGATCGGTTGTCGCTTCCACGACGGCCTGAATATCATCCTAGGCGTCAATCATGGAGGACCTGGACTAAAAGCTGAACCTGTCGAGGCGAATGATGCGATGGACGGCGATACGAATCCAGAGAACAAGGTATCTGATACAAATGGTGTTGGTAAGACGCTCCTAGTGTCGGCTATCAAGCATGTCCTTGGAGGTGACACAGAGACGGCTTTTGCGTCGTCCTACTTTGCTGCCAGGAAGCTGTGGGGAACGCTGACTGTTGACATCGCAGGGAACCCGCTAACCATCTCACGCCCCCTATGGCGTCCCCTCGCGGGAGACCTATACCTGATTCTTGACGCACCAGGCGGCGCGTTCCGAGAAGCATTGTCCAAGGCTAAGGCATGTCTCGAGGAGGTGACAAGCCAGCGCGACCTGGCGGATCTGTTGCAAGCAGCAAAGTCTCCTCTCAAGGTTCTGTCCAAGAAAGAGTACCAAAAGCACATCGCGAAACTGGAAAACATCAACTACTCCGTATCGAATATCACGCTATCGGCTCTGCTCGACTTCATCATTAGAGACGAGAAGGTTGGTTTTACGGATCCGATCAGCAGAATCCGACGAGCCCAATGGATTCAGTACCGCTCTGCCCAGTACCTGTTCGGTCTCCCTGCCACGACGGAGGAGACTTGCGCGAAACTCCAAGAGGAGATAACTGGATTGCGCGTTGACTTGAAGGCAATGCGGGGGAAGCTCGATGCTCGCGGGGTAACGGGAGAGGACAAGCTGGAAAATCTGCGATTAAGTGCTAATTCCAGACTGCAGAAGACACAGCAGAATATAGAAGAAGTGAAGGTTATTCCATCGCTTGAGGATGCCAGAAAAGCCTACCAAGAGACGAGAAAAGAGTTCACGGCGGTCGTCTCTGCCTTAAGCAAGAAGGAGCGTTACCAAAGTGCCTATAATAAAAACCGCGAAGATCTTCGGGAGAAGGCAAAGGCGATGACTGAACTGCTGAAAGTCAGCCAGTTCTATGACGACTTGATTCAATTCTTTCCGAAGCGGTTGGAGAAGAACATCGCCGACTTCAAGTCATTCTTCAATAGGCTGGCTGATGACAGAGAACGCTATTACGCAGACCTCATCATAGAGATCAAAGCGGACATCAAGTACCTTCAGTCAGAACGGGATCGACTCGAACCGGCCCTGACTTCATTAGCACAGCAGTTCAAGAACTCAAGCCTGCTCAAAGACATCTCGATCCTCGCGGCATCTGAGGAGAAAATCCAGAATGAGTTGAGGGCGTTGGATGAATGCCGAAAGCTTTTGATCGACTGCGAGAATCTGGAGGACAAACTGAAAGAGCTTGAGCAACTCCGCAATGACGCCCTGGCGGAGGGCAAGAAGCAGGAGCGGAAGTTCAAAGATAGGCGAAAGGGTCTAATCAGTCTCTTCCACAAGCTCGTCGCTGAGATTTACGGTGCCAACGATGGTGAGCTTGCGTTCGAGTACAATTCCAATGATTTGTCAAGCACTGCGGGTCGTACTGAGATTGTGTGCGGCATTCCGTCGCAGAGTTCGCATGGTCGAACCTACGCAAAAATCAACATTTTCGACTTCGTGTGGTTTCTCGGGGAAAAGGGCGCCGACGACTTTAGGCCTGGTTTCCTAATTCACGATGGCTCATACTCAAAGATCAGTAGAAATGTGAAGGTGAAAATGCTCAGGGCCTTGAGTTCTAGGCTAACAGATCAGCAATACATCCTAACCATCAATGAGGGCGAACTCGACGTAACACCCGACTGGGATAGGTTCGTTTGTTGTAGGCTAGATGGGTCAAGCGTTAAAGGCAAGTTCTTCCACGAACAGTTTGATTGAGAGGCTGTCAGGGCGACTTTGACCTTTGAGGTACAGAGGGGATAGATGGAATCCGCAACGTCTCCACTGCCAGCAGCTATTTTCGCTAGCGATGGCACTTTATGAGACACAAAAACGGAAGGAGCTCAAAGGCATTAATCGTCGATCACCCAGGATCTTTTATGAAAGTATTAGACCCAGTCGAGCAGATTATCCCAACAGCCGGATGCAGGCGACTCGTAATAGCGTGCGTCTGATCCGGTCCCTTAGAAATCAATAAATGGCAACCTACAACGAGCCGGTAAAGAACAAGGCGAGACAAGTCGTCATTGAGAACGCTATTGCGACACTCACACACAATAGAACCTCATCTACCCTCGCGCGCCGCTCATATGTCCGCGAAGTTAGGTCACATTTGTTGAGTTCGGACAATGCCTTCGATGTACTAGAAGCAAGAAAGCTGACTGATGCAACAATCGAGAGATGGGAGTCGTTCTACGACTCGATAGCTCAAGTGAAAGTGCCAGCCAATCTAAGAATTGCCTATCTTGCCGGGCCAAATCCAGAAAATGATATCAAGGTATTTTGTGCGGCAGGCGTTCTTCCGGAGAATATCTGGGCCTTCGAGTCAAAAAATACCATCTATTCTGAAGCAGTTTTAGCAGCGCTGAACTCCGAATTTCCTTTTATAAAGATCACAAACGGCGGCATTGATGCTTTCCTTGAAGCTTCGCTCCTACGTTTTGACATCATCTATCTAGATTTTTGTGGACCACTTCCAAGTCGTAACAAGAAGCAGAAGACGCTGGCCGTATTAACGAAAGTGCTTGGCCACCATGCACTGAATTCGCCAGGAGTCTTGATAACGAACTTTTCCTTGCCTACACAGAAACAGGATTCCTCAGGTCGGGCGCTTCTCGCGAAACTAGTGGCCTGTTATTTGTACCCGAAGGGTTTCTTGGAAGTAGAAGATTCGGAGACTACTACGGAGGGTCCGGTTGCGAACGGTCTTAACACACAGGAGTGGTATGAGACGGTCACGCGCAATCTCGACTTCTACTATGGGCAGTTTATTACGCGCTTACTGATGGATCATGCAAGCTTTGTGTCTTCTTACGACAGATTCTCCAAGCACAACGCTCTTTTCGGAAAGCTTTTTAATATCCGCGACCAGGAATCCCCTGCAAGAATCATTCAATCCTTATTCCACTTTGAAGAAAGCGAGGACAGCGGCGGTGGCGATGTTATCTCCGACTCAGATCAATATCCAGTGTTATGGTCTTTTGCAGCACTCGACAAGGGGTTGAATGCCCGCGACAGAAATTATCCTCAATTCATATTCGAGGATAACGATTTCTCGAATTTTGCAGATCTCTTCCTATCACAGCTTAACATCAACGGAAAGAAGGCAGAACTCCTGAAAAACGTTCCCTTACTTTTATATTTATTGTCTGAAGGCGAAGGACAAGAGACATATTTGTGCAAATCAATGAAGGCGATCCGTGAAAAGCTCAGCTCTAGGAATTTTTACCAGTTCTGCGATGTCCTCCTGTTTCACCAAATACAAGAGCTACTATTTCGGCAGGTTGCAAATCCGTATCACGTAAATATCGAAAAGACAGCGCGTTGGACATACCAAGCAAAGGACACGCCAATGTTTTTGGACATGCTTGTGTTGGACAAATGTCGGTACTTATATGACTGGATGCCGACTATTGATATGTTCTCGGCAGGAATTTCAGACATTGAGCGTCAGCTGGTTTATCGGTTCGTACTTGACGGGATTGCGAAGCATCGGCTTTGGTATAATTGCGAGTTCTTTTACGGTACGGCAGTGATTGGTCGGAACAATAAGGGGTTTGAGGCGAAAATCTTGCGGCCGCGAGAAACTATTACCAGTGATCTCTAGCAACTCAATGATCCCCTCATTTTTCAGACCCATTCGAAAACTCTCTTAAAGACGCTATGCTGCTGAAGCATATAATTAAACTCTCTCATCAAAGGCCGAAGCCGCTCCTTGGGCATATTCGGAATGTGATTATACCACATGTAGCCTTGCCTCAGCAGAGAATGAGTCCGTTTCTTCGTCGTGTTCGCCTTCAGAAACCGGTCAAAGCCCAAACTCTCTCCGGCCGCCCCAAGAAGGGTCATCAGCACTATCGCAAATGCCGCTATCATAATCAGTCTATCTCGACGATCACACCTCTTTACCCTCACACGGCCAAGACCCATCCCGAACATTGGATCTTTCAGGTCTCTGAAACTTGTCTCGATGCTCCAGCGCTTCGAGTACCATTTCGCGAATGCTTTCGCATCGTCCTTGCTGCGACTCGACGCAAGGCACCACGGCTCCTTCATCTTCTTGTCCTGCATGCACACCACCGTGGCAACCTCATAACCCTTCTTCGTGATCTTCGCGTTCTTCAACATCTTTGCTCGACCACCCTTGCCCACCCAGTCCTTGGCCATGCGCACTTCGCCCTCAGCCGACTCTACATTCGTGTTTCCGCGGAACCGGATGACGTAGTCGAACCCGCACAGCGCGTGCAAGAAGTCCATGAACTTGTGGTCGTCGAATCCGCGGTCCGCCAGCAGCGTTACCCGGATACCATCGGGCAACGCATCCAGGAATTTCGACACCACCTGGGCCTCGTGTTGTTGCCGTTGGCCCTTGAGTTCGGACTTGAGCACAGTGCGCCACACCAACGGCGTCGCTCGTCCATGCCTGGTAGTCAGGCTGAGCATCAACGTGGTCTGATCGTCAGCATCGAAATCAGACCAGTCGAGTATAACGATGATCTCTTTACGTTCTCCGACCATCGCCGGAACCCACAGGTCGAACATTTCCCACGGCTCGATGCCGGCGTTGCTCATCAATCTATCCACTTGCTTGATAGCATGTTTGTCGGCCAGACCCCGTGCGTATGCCAAACCGTGGCCGATGGCGTGGATGCCGAGGGCGTTGGCTTGCAAGACGCCGAGAGTTGCATCGGCCAGAGATGTGACTCTCTTGGCATGATAATCACAGGCAAGAAGAAATTCGAGGAATTGCCTGACAGGGCCGGATCTGAACTTCCGCTTCTTCTTCATGGGTACCCTCCTTGGCTGAAAAGAATACCCATTCGACAGCGAGAAACAAGTTCTTGTATGGAGCGGTTTGATTTCTTGGATCAATTCGATCACTTACGAGTTATAGTTCAAGTGATAAATGAGGGGATCTCTGAGCTCTAGCAACGCAATCAACTCAGACGTGTGTAAGAGCAAAGCGAAGCGGCGCTTTTGCTCACCGGTTATGTTGAACGCTTGCGGGGTATTACTTTGACCTCTCAGATCGATTTTGTGCGTCGTTTTTTCAAGCTGATTGCTGCCCAGTCTTCGTTACCGCCGGCATCCGGCCACTCTCTACTAAAGCTCTTCGCACCTATACCAACGACGTGCGGGACTTGCCGAGTGCCTCGTGCTTCGGCATGTGCCACACATTCGTAGGCATCGGCATGCCTCGCCACAAATTTCTTTTCACTGATGTCCATTGTTAGCCCGTTCTTTTAGCTCGGCACCTGAATTGGAGTGGATGGCTGTCTTGCGGGGCACGATTACCTTCTGACCGGTCCTGGGATTGCGACCCTCCCGCGTGTCGTATGGAAGAGTAGGGGGTGCGGGGGCTCGCCCCCGCACCTCGTTCGCGCTTGCGTGCTCGTGCCTCATGACGTCCGGCGCGGTTGCAGGTTCCGTGCCGATACCTTGTCGAGAGAGTTGGCTGCGTCGTGGCGACATCGTGGACAGGGCTTGCGTATCTTCTCAAGACGAAACTCTCTGCCGAATGAGTCCACGGCGGCTGGAGCGAAATGGAGCGAAATGGAGCGTATTGGAGCGGCCACCGTGAAGCGCGCTCCAATACGCTCCAACCGCCGGCGCGGATCTTCTTCGATTCGTCGTATGTCGACCCGATTTCGTCAGAATTCTCGTTTGGCACGGTGATTGCTCTGCAACACCTCCCAGTACCGTAAGGCGGGGACCGCCGTTCTTCACATCGGTCCTCGCAAGAGGGCGTCCCCGAGCTGATAAACCGATCGAGGGCCGCACCCGAGGGCACCGTTGAGAAACACGGCAGAGAAACGCGGACAACACGGAAAAACGCGGCAACCAACCCATGCAAGGAGGTAATCCGTGAAGTACTCGAGCCGACAGGAAACAAAAGGACAATGGACACGACTTTCAAGATGATGGATCGATCCGGAAAAGGCACGTTCGTCAACGACCAGATACCCAATATCTCGGGGGAGATTACCACCAGGACCCAGGTAGCCTTGGACCTGGTCAATGCGGCCAAGGGCATGGGGATCCTGGACAGAGTGATGTTGGTGTTGTCACAGCTCTGTGGTAAAGTAAGCGGTGACATTTCAGATTTGCCGCGCCCGGGAGAAAGGAGGAAAGAAGAATGGCGCGGCCAAGGAAAGGAAGATACCGAGTGCTGGGACCCTACAGACACCACAACAAGTGGCGAGTTATCTGCATCGGACCAGAGGGCTCGCGAGAGGTGGCGACGTTTGGAAGCGAAAGAGAAGCAAAAAAAGAGGCAGCGGCGCTGCGGCGGTTGCAGCCGGGAAGACTGACAATGGAGATGGTGCTGGACAAGTACGAGCAATACCTGGTGGGAAAGGGCAACAAGACCTCCAGCATCGAACGGACCATGCGCAGGCTCAGACTGTTCCATGATCCGGAAGTACCCGTTGCAGACGTGACGACTGCTCGGCTCAAGAAACGGTACGCCGAAAGGCAGGAACAGGTTGCCGTCGACACACACAGAAACGAGCTGAACGAGTCCAAGACGTTCTGGCGATGGTGCGTGCGCGAGGGCTATGTCAGTCACTCGCCGGCAGAGGACATAGAGCCTCAGGGCCGGCGCAAGAGAGGCAAGTTTCAGTTGCGGAGATCGGAGGCTCGGTCATTGTTCGCAGAGGCCCACAGATTGGCCGAGTCCGAAGGAGACGAGCGGGCCCTGGCGGTGCTTTCGATTCTCTGCATGGGTCTGCGATCCGGCGAGCTACTCAATCGCCGGGTGCGGGACGTGGACGTCGGGCCTGAAGGCGTACTGCTCTGGATCGACGAGGGGAAGACTCCCTCGGCCAGGCGCTACCACGAAGTGCCTGATCCGGTGGCCGGGCTCCTGGCTGCCCGGGTGGCCGGACGGGATCCGAAAAGCTGGCTGTTTCCGGCCGACACGGCGAGCGGCCACCGGCGGCGCGAATGGATGGGATCAGCCACCAATCGCCTTTGCCTTGCCGCCGAGGTGCCCGTGGTCACCACTCACGGTCTGAGGGGCACCTGGGCGACGCTGTCGTCAGAAGCGGGGGTTGCTTCCCACGTGGTTGCCCGCGAACTTGGTCATGCGAGCCCATTAGTCACCAAGCGCCACTACATATTGCCCGGATCCGACGACCGGACGAGGACTCGGAAGATGCTCAGGGTCATCTCCGGGGGAACTCGGTATGACGCACGGGAGCGGGAATGAAACTCAGAATTTCGTTCCCGCCCGGTAAAAATGACTTGAAGCATAAAAAAAAGAGATGTAGAAACAACAGGATTAGAAGCGCCGGCGTGGTGAAACTGGTAGACGCACGGGACTCAAAATCCCGCGGAAGCAATTCCATGTCGGTTCGATTCCGACCGCCGGCATTCTGATGGCCCGCAAGGCTCCGGTTGACGGGGCCGTGCGGGCTTATTGTTGGAGACCGCAGGCGATTCTTCGGGCTGGATGAAGCCATGATCAGGTGCCTGGTGATCCTGTTGCCGGTGTTGCTCTGCGCGGGCTGCGGCTCGACCGGCGCGCACAGCGCGCTTCCGGCGCCGGCCGGAGTGGACGTCGACCGGGCGCTGTGCCTGGCGACCGGCTTGCCGGGCGGCGCCGATCAGAATTCTCAGGCCAGGCGTTCGCGCAGGCTCGAACTCGCGCGCGGCGCGGGAGTCGGGCTTTTGCGCTGGGAGTTCCTGTGGAGCGCCGTCGAGCGAGTGCGCGGCGATTTCAATTTCGAGGCATATGACCGCCTGGTCGATGCGTCCGCTGCTGTCGAGACGGGCTGGATCGGATTGTTGGCCTATGGCAATCCCTGGGCCAGCGCGGCCACCGAAAGCGATGACAAGTACCCGCCCGACGACCCGGCCGATTTCGCAAGCTACGCCGGCGCCACGGCGGCGCACTTCAAAGACAGGATCACTCGTTGGGAAATATGGAACGAACAGAACGCCGGCTACCGCTTCTGGCTGCCCGCAGCCGATCCTGCCGGCTACGCGGATCTGCTGGCGGCCGCCGCGGCCGCGATCAGGCAGGCCGATCCCGAAGCCCGGGTGGCCTTCGGCGGAACCTTCTTCGCGCCTCAGGGAATTCCCGGGGCGCTCGAGTTCATCGAGGACTGCTACGCACAGCGGCCCGATCTAGGCGACTACTTCGACGCCATGGCCGTACACCCCTACATGCTCTACCCGCCGGCCGTGGCTCCCGAGAGCAAGCAGGCCTTGCCTCCCTTCGACTACCTCGAGCAGCGCAGCCTGCCGGAGATGATTGCCGACATCCGTGCCGCACTCGATGCCCACGCTGACGGCGACAAACCGATCTGGATAACCGAGCTGGGCTGGCCGGAATTCGAGTCCGTCCCGGCCGGCCAGCAGGCCGACTACCTGGCTCGCGCCTACCTGCTTTCCTTGGCCGCCGGAGTAGAATATGTCTGCTGGTTCACATTGGAAGACTCCGTCGGGCACACCGCTGTCTGGGAGGATTCTTTCGGCCTGGTGCCCTACGATCCCGACCCGACGGACGGACAAGATCCCGAGCCCAAGCCGGCCTACCGCGCTTTAGAAACACTTTCGAAGGTGCTGTCCGGCACGCGCTTCGATAGCGACCTGGGCGCCGAGGGCAACCTGCCCCCGGACGTGCATCTGCTGCGTTTCGCGACTCCCGATCGAGGGCGCCAGGTTCTGGCGGTCTGGAGCCGCGGCGCGGACCAGACGATCGATCTCGAGCCCAGCCTGCCCGGCTACCGCTTCAGCGGCGCCTTCGCCATGACCGGCGAGGCGCTCGCTCTGGATGCGGAGGACGGCACGTCGATCGATGCCGGCGGCGATGTGATCTACCTGGTCGAGGTTGCAGACTGATTCACGGCCGACGAGCAGAGTCGGCATGACGGCAGGAGGTATGAGAGTTGAAACGGATCGTATTGTCGATGATTTCGATGTTTCCGTTCGTCGGTGTTTTGGCCTGCGGCTCGGGCGATTCCGCAGGGCGGATCAATGTCGGCGTGATGACCTTCAACGTCCTGTGCTCTTTCTGCAACGACCAGTATGATCCCTGGGAAGAGCGGCTCGACTACTTCGCCGATATCATGCAGCGTCACGATCCCGACCTGCTGGGCTTGCAGGAACTAACCTGGGCATCGGAAGTCGACCAGTTCCTGGCTTTCATGGACGGCTACGAGGCCGCCTATTTTGTCGGCCAGACTCCCGGTCCGCTGGGACAGTACGAGTATCCCGACGCCGCCATCCTTTACCGCGCCGCGCGCTTCGAATTGGAAGAGAACGGTTTCTACTGGCTGAGTCCCACGCCGGACGAGCCCTGGTCTTCCGGCTTCTCCGAAAACCTGCAGCTTCCGCGCCTGGTCAACTGGGCGCGCCTGCTCGAAAAAAACACCGGCCGCGAAATCGTGTTCATCACCACCCATTTCGACAACAATTCGCCCAGCCAGGAACTCTCGGCCCCGCTCTTGCTGGAACGTACGGCTCCCTGGGCCGACGAACTGCCGGTGATCGTCACCGGCGACTTCAACTCGCAGCCGGCCGACGAGGCTTACCATATCTTGACCGAAGGAGTCGCCGGTGACGTCTTTCACTTGACCAACGCCTTCGATATCGTCGCCGAATGGTCGCTGGACAGCAACCAGGACCCGGCCCCGGACTATGACACCACAAGCCGCATCGATCATATCTTCACGGCAGGAAAAGACATGACCTTCGATTGCTCCGCCTGGACCGCTGACCTGCACGTCTACGGCCAAGGTGAAAAATATCCCTCCGATCACTGGCCTATTGCGGCAAGGCTCTCGTTCTAGTAGCACCTAGACTCACTGGCAACTCCATGTGCCAGTTATGTGCCTTCTTGGCGCAATAGTTTGATCCCGTTCAACACCAACTCGGCGCCAGGCATGGAAATTATCAACTGGATCTTCAACTTGCCAGACTTGGTGCAGCGTGACCATGTGGCACGATTATTGCTATTAACTAGCGAAAATTCCTTGGAGGTATTGACCATGATTCGTCGAAGCTTTCTTTTTATAGTGCTGGCGCTTTTGGTAGTGAGTTGCTCAGATAACGGTTTCGATCCTACCCTGGTGGCGCAGGGCCGTCCGATCATGTACGGCTCGCCCGACACCAACCCGGCCCACGACGCGGTCGTGGCCGTCACCAATCGCCAGCACCAGTACTTCTGTTCGGCCACGCTGATCGCGGCCGATGTCGTCATGACCGCCGGCCACTGCCTCGACGGGCAATCGGCCTCAAACGTCGACATCTTCTTCGGCTCCGACGCCTACTCGGGAGTAGGCACTTACGTGCACACCAGCGAGCTGGCCGTGCACCCCAACTACGACGGCTACAATATCCTCAACGACATCTCGCTGGCCCGCCTGTCGAGCGCCGCTCCCTCCGGGGTGGTGCCCATCCCGCACTTGCCGGCCAGCCTGGGCCTGACGTCCTCCGACGAGGGGAAGACGGTCGAGTTCTCCGGCTTCGGCCTGACGGAGGACGGGACCGACGGAGATAAGCTGCACGTCAACGGAGTCATCGACACCGTTTGCGGGGGCAGCGGATCGTGCGGCAACGTCGTGCCGCACGCCTTCGGCTACAATCAGGCCTCGGGCGGGCCCTGCTCGGGAGACAGTGGCGGTCCGGCCTTCATCCTGCGCTCGGGCACGGAGTATGTCGCCGGTGTGACCTCATACGGCGATCAGAATTGCACCCAGTTCGGGGTGAGCACAACCGCCAGCGAGTTCGCCAGCTGGATCGAGAACTTCATCGGCGGCAGCGGCACCGAAGACTGCGTAAACGGCCAAGACGACGACGGCGACGGCATGACCGACTGCGACGACTTCGACTGCACTTATCACCCGAACTGCGTCGGCCCGGGAGCCTGCGAGTCGGCTGTGACCGTCTCTTGCGGCGACGTGATCAATGCAACGACGGCCGACGGGACGAACGTCTATTCGACCTACGGCTGCCTGACCGACGGCACCGAGGACGGGCCCGAGCTGGCCTACAAGCTCGATCTGCGCTCCGGCACCGAGTTCACGGTCACCTTGCAGCCTTCCGGACAGGGCGATCTCGACCTGTTCTTGCTGCCGGCCTCGGGCGAGAGCTGCAGCCTGTCCGATTGCCTGGACGCCTCGTACAATGAGGAGCCCAACAACGAGACGATCAGTTACCAGATGCCGGCCGGCGGGGCCTACCTGGTGGTCGAGACCTGGGACACTGCGACCACATTCCAGTTGCAGATCCAGTGCGACACACAGGTCGAGCAGTGCGCCAACGGCATAGACGACGACGGTGACAGGCTCATAGACTGCAATGATCCAGACTGCGCAAACGACTCGCATTGCCAGGTGCCGGCCGAGAACTGCTCGAACAATATTGACGACGACCAGGACGGGGCCACCGACTGCGACGACACAGATTGCATAAACGACGCGGCCTGCCAGGTGCCGGTCGAGAACTGCTCGAACAATATCGACGACGACCAGGACGGAGCCACCGACTGCGACGACACAGACTGCGCTTCCTCGATGGCCTGTATGACTCCGGCCGAGAACTGCACGAACAATGTCGATGACGACCAGGACGGGGCCACCGACTGCGACGACACGGACTGTGCCAGCAACGCGGCCTGCCAGGTGCCGGCCGAGAACTGCACGAATGACATCGACGACGATCAGGACGGGGCTACCGACTGCGACGACAGCGACTGCGCCGACAACAACGCCTGCCAGGTGCCGCCCGAGGACTGCACCAATACCATCGACGACGACCAGGACGGGGCTACCGACTGCGACGACACAGACTGTGTCAATCATCCGTCCTGCCAGGCCTACCAGGAGAACTGCTCAAACGGCATCGATGACGATCACGACGGGGCGCTGGACTGCGAAGACACCGACTGCGCCGGCGATACAGCCTGCCTGCCGCCGAGCGAAGACTGCACAAACGGCAAAGACGACGACCACGACGGTATCATCGACTGCAATGATCCCGACTGCTCCGGCTACTACATTTGCCAGAACGATAGTGGTTCCGGCGGCTGTGCCGAGGCGCCCATGGGCGGCCTGGGCCTGCTGCCCTGGTTGCTGGGGCTGTGCCTGCTAGGACGCAGGCGGCGCACGATCTGAGCCGGAATATACTCTCTATCCATTTCTGGCTTGACCTGGGATGATAGCTGGGACAAGATCCGCCCAAATGATGCTAGAGGTGCGTGTAGGAGTGTCTATACGGGGAGGTGGAGGATGACAGGATGGTGGAAGAAGGGCGCGACAGGAGTGTCGAGGGGAAGGGTGTGTGCGTTGACGGGGACAGCGGCGAGGCGCGTGTCGAAATGGCCTGCAATCATCCCGAAATCGTTCACAGGAACAGTCGCATGTCGAAGACCAAGGGAACCATAGGCATTCTCACCGGGGGCGGCGATGTGCCGGGACTCAACCCGGCCATCAGGTCGATCACCATCCGGGCCATCCGCGAGGGCTTCAAGGTGATCGGCATCCGGGGTGGCTGGGGCGGGTTGGTCGAGATGCAACGCGATCCTGAATCCGACAGCTCCAACTATTGTATCTTGACCGAAGAGCTGGTCAATCAGGTCGGCCGCAGCGGCGGTACCTTCCTTCACACTTCGCGCACCAACCCGGGCAAGGTAAGCCAGTCGGAGGTGCCGGAGCACCTGCGCGACAAATACAATGACGAGTTCAACGATCTGACACCGGAAGTGCTCAAGAACCTCGAACACCTGGGCATCGATTATATGATTCCCATCGGCGGCGACGACACCCTCAGCTACGGGGCGCGCCTGCAAAAAGAGGGCTTCAGGGTCATCGCTATTCCCAAGACGATGGACAACGACGTCCCCGGCACCGACTACTGCATAGGTTTCTCCACCTGCGTGACCCGCATCATAGAGCTTACCCACCGCCTGCGCACCTCGGCCGGGTCCCACGAGCGGCTGCTGATCATCGAGGTCTTCGGGCGCTACGCGGGTTTCACCTCGCTCTTGCCGACCATGGCCGGGGCGGCCAATCGCTGCATCATCCCCGAGTACCGCTTCGACGTCGAGCGCCTGACGGAGCTGTTGTGGGCCGATCGTTACACCAACCCCAGCAAGTACGCCGTCTGCCTGGTGTCGGAGGGCGCCACCTTCAAGGGCGAGAACGAGATGAGCTTCGAGGATACCCAGACCGACGCTTACGGGCACCGCAAGCTGGGTGGCATCGGCGACCTGGTTTCTTCCAAGGTCAAGGAGTTGGCTCCCAAGTACTCCGCCAAAGGCAAGGCGATCGGCGTCATCAATCAGCGCCTGGGCTACCTGGTGCGCTGCGGCGACCCGGACGCCATTGACTCGATCGTGCCGATGGCTTTCGGCAACCTGGCGCTCAACCTGATCCTCGAACGCAAGCACGGCAGGCTGGTCAGCCTGCGCAACGGGCGCTATGACAACGTGCCGCTCGAGGTGGTGGACGGGGCCAGCAAGGTAGTCGACATCAACAAGTATTACAACACCGACCGCCTGCGCCCGAAGTACAAGACCTTCGACGGCAAGCCGCTGTTCATTATGACCAGCGACTACTGAGATGAACGCTGAATTCGACCTACTGATAATCGGGGCCGGGCCCGGCGGCTACGTGGCTGCCATCCGCGCGGCGCAGCTAGGCCTGCGGGTCGCGCTGGTCGAACGAGATCGGCGGCTGGGGGGCACCTGTCTCAGGGTCGGCTGCATTCCCTCCAAGGCCTTGCTCGAGTCGAGCCGCATCTACGAGATGTTATCAGGCAATCTCGGCGATCATGGATTGTCTGTTACAGGCGCAGGGCTCGATATCCCGGCGCTGATGCGGCGCAAGGAGCGCGTGGTAGGGCAGCTTACCTCCGGCGTTGACAAGCTGATTACGAAAAACGGCGTGACGCTAGTCCGCGGCGAGGGCCGCCTGGCAGGCCCCAATAAAGTGCGGGTTATGGGCGAAGAGGGCAATCGCGAGTTGACGGCCGAAAACATCCTTTTGGCCACGGGCTCCGCGCCGGTAGAATTACCGCAGCTTCCCTTCGACGGCCGGCATATTGTCTCTTCGAGCGAGGCGCTGGCTTTCGAGGAAGTTCCCGAAAGACTTCTTGTGGTCGGGGGCGGGGCGATCGGGCTGGAGCTTGCGCAGGTGTGGCAGCGGCTGGGCGCGCGGGTGACGATCGTCGAGATGCTGCCGCAAATCGCTCCCTTCGCAGACAAGCTGGCGGCCCGCCTGTTGCAGAGGGCCTTGAAAGATAAGGGCATCGAATTTCATCTCGGCACGCGGGTAGAAGCGGCAACGGTCGAGGGCGATGTCGTGCGGGCGCGACTTATGGACGAGCGCGCTAAGGGATCGGAAATCGACTGCGACCGGGTGCTGGTGGCGGTAGGCAGGCGTGCGTACAGTGAGGGCCTCGGTCTTGCCGAGGCAGGGGTGGTGCTCGACGAGCGGGGCAGGGTGACGATCGACGACGAATTCAAGACCTCGACAGGGTCGCTAAGGGCGATCGGCGACCTGGTGGCCGGTCCAATGTTGGCCCATCGAGCCATGCAAGAGGGCCTTGCTGTCGCCGAGTCGCTGGCGGGCCTTCCGGCCAAGCGCGAGATCGATGTCATTCCGGCGGTGGTTTACACCCACCCCGAGTTGGCCATGGTGGGCAAGACCGAAGAGCAGTGCAAGACCGAGGGGCTGGACTACCAAAGCGGCCGCTTCTATTTCAAGGCCAACGGCCGCGCGCTTACGGCCGGCGACGCCGAAGGGGTGGTCAAGCTGCTGGCCGCCAAGGACGACGGCAAGATCCTGGGCGTGCACATCCTGGGCCCGTGCGCCTCAGAGTTGATAGCCGAGGCGACGCTGGCAATGAAGCTCGGTGCCAGTGCGGCCGACCTGGCCAACACCATCCACGCCCACCCGACCCTGTCCGAAGCCCTCAAAGAAGCCGCTTTAGCCGCCTGCGGCCGGGCCATCCACGCCTGAAGACTTTGCCGTATCAGACCCGCTTCTCGGCGGCGATCTGTCGCTTGAGCCAGATGTTGAACGACCACATCATGGCGGCCGAGAGCAGGCCGATGCCGCCCAGGATCAGCCAGCCGATGGTGTTCTGTACGGGGTCGAGTTCGAGTAGTCCGTTGGGCAGCTTGGTGGAGCCCGCGCACATGACTTCGTTGAAGATCAAGGCGCCCACAGGGCCGCCGGCCAGGGCGCCTAAAGCCACCGGCAGGTTGGCGTAGCCCAGAAACAGGCCTTCCTGACCCTTGGGAGAAAGCGCCCCGATATACTCGTAGGCTCGCGGGGCCGCGAAAAGCTCTCCGAAGGCCACCAGGCCGACGGTCATGATGCCGAACATCGAGGCGATCGGGATCCAGTTCCAGACGTCTGCCCTGATGGAGTCGGACAGCCAGATGGGCACCAGGTTGATCAGGAAGGCCGTGCCGACGACGATGTTGCCGATGATGATCGAGCGCACCGGCTTCATTTTGCCGAAAAGACGTGTCACCGCCAGTTGGAAAAAGACGATCACGAAGGGGTTGGCCATTGTGTACAGATCGACGGCCGGGTCGATCTCGAGGACCTTCTTCCAGTACAACGGCACCACGTTGTAAACCTGGTTGTAGAGGAACCAGAAGCCGGATGAGGCCAGCAAAAAGAGCGTGAAGCGGGGATTGCGCAGCACTAAAACCATGTCTGCCAGTATACGACCGACCGATTTTCTATTTTTGGCCTCTTTCGGCTGCGCGCCGCCGGAGGGCTCGTGATCGTGGTAGAGGAAGAGCACCACGAAGAAGGTCAGCACGCTGAAGCCGGCGCCCACGGCGAAGATGTAGCTGAGATCGAAATGGGTTCGAAAGATCCAGCTTGTGAAACGCCCCAGCAGCGAGCCGATGTTGATCACCATGTAGAAGATGGCGAAAGCCAGCGTGGCTCGCGATCCGGCCGTCTTCTGCACCGTGCCGGAGATGCAGGGCTTGATGACCGAACCGCCGAAGCCGATCAGTAAAATACCCAGCACAACGGTCAGGATGGTTTGCCCACTGGCGCTGACCTCGTTGCCGATCGTTGTAGACAGGCTGCCGAAGCCGAACCAGACCGGGCTGCCCATCAGGAAGTAGCCCATCGCCAGCAGCACGAAGGCAACCAGCAGTGAGCGCTTGAAACCCACCTGGTCGGCGATGGTGCCCGACAAGATCGGCAGAAAGTAAATCAGGCCCCACAGCACGCTGCTCGAAAGCGTGCTCGGCCAGTAGTCGCCAAGCCCAAGCTGTCCCAGGTAGATGACAACGAACGAAGCCATCGCATAGTAGGCCGAGCGCTCGAACAGCTCGGTCAGGTTGGCGGTCCAGTACTCTTTCGGGAAAGCCGTCTTGACTTCATGGTCGGCGCTGTCGCCCGGTTGTTGCGGCATGGCGGCTCCTTGTGGTTTGAGTCGTGTCTTGGCCTCATAGCCCGGAGAAGGGGGGCGCGTCAAGTTGCGCTTGGCAAAGACCAGGGATATTCTCGGGCTTGAAGTCCTGATAGGAGGTTCTCGCGATGCGAAGACTCTTGTTCATTTCTGTCGGCCTGCTGTTGGCGTCGTGTTCTTCGAGCGGAAACGGCGGCGGCGACGCCGGCTGCCGCGACGACAACAGCTATACTTTCCCGATCGGCGCCCGGGACGATACCTTCTACGTCGGCCCCTACCTGATGCACACGACGCTGAACGAAGTTTCCATCTCCTGGGAGACCGAGCAGGCAAGCGGCACGCGTCTCGAGTATGGCCGCGACTCGAATTACGGGCGGCAGATCGTGGGCGACTCCGGCAGCATGCACCAGGTTACCGTAACCGGCCTCGAACCGCAGACGCTCTACCATTACCGGGCCTGCAGCGATGAGACTTGCAGCGGCGATCTCACCTTCTCGACGGCCCCGCAGGCGGGCAGCCGCTTTCGCTTCGCGGTCTACGGCGACAGCCGCTCAAATCCGCCGGAGCACCAGCGGGTTGCCGAGGGGATAATCGGTGAAACGCCCATTTTGGCCTTCAACGTCGGCGACGTCGTCGAGAACGGCAACAACCGCGACGAATACAAGAGCATGCACTTCGATCCGACGCGTCGCCTGGGCGAGTACGTGCCGATCTACGTCGCCATCGGCAACCACGAGATGAAGCAGTACGAAGTGCCCGACTTCCTGGACTACATGATGTTTCCCGAAGACCCCGATGTGCCCCTGCCCGAGTTGAGTTACACATTCACATACGGTGACGCCTATTTCCTGGTGCTCGATTCGACCCTGGATCATTTCGACTTGTTCTTTCCGCTCGAGGGCTCCGAGGACCCGCCGCTGTGGAAGTGGCTCAAGGAAAAGGCCGCCTCCAAAGAGGCGCAGGCGGCCCGCTGGCGCTTCGCCTTGATGCACTACCCGCCCGACTCGGAGTGCTATGCCGAGGCCGACTACGGCATTCCCTCAACGGCCATACGCAACTACGTCGTTCCGCTTCTGGCGGAGAACCACTTCACGGCACTGTTCGCGGGCCACCAGCACGACTACGAGTACATGGAGATTTCGGGGCTGCCCTGCATAATCACCGGCGGCGGCGGAGCCGGGTTGGAGACCTGCGCCAATTGCACACGCGACGTATCCGAGATAACCACGGTGGCCTGCCTGCATAATTACCTGACTGTAGATCTAGGTTGCGACAAGGCCGTAGTCCGGGCAGTCGACACTGACGGGAACGTTTTCGAGCAGCACGAGTTCGATAGATAATCAGTCGCGGCGCCTCCGCACGAGGACAAGCAACCCGAGGAGCAGCAGAAGCGGTATACCGCTTCTGCCAGTGCCGTTGCGGTTGGCCATGACGCAGCCGCATCCGCTCGAGGATGTGTGGGTCTCCTCGACAACGGTGCACTGGAGGCTGCAGGGGCCTGCGTCGCTGTTGTCCGGGCCGTCGTCGCACTTTTCGCCTGCATCCACGATTCCGTTTCCGCAGCTCTCGTCTGACATGCAGGTTGCGCTGCAGCCGTCGCCGCTGACGGTGTTACCGTCATCGCAGGCCTCGCCGGTATCAACGACGCCGTCGCCGCAGTTCGGAAGCGCGCAGTTGGACTGGCAGCCGTCGCCGTCCGTTGTGTTGCCGTCGTCGCAGGCCTCGCCCACGGCCGCATCCAGGTGCCCGTTGCCGCAGGTCTCGTCCGACATGCAGTCCGACGAGCAGCCGTCGGCCTGCACGCTGTTGCCGTCGTCGCAGGCCTCGCCGGTATCCACGATGCCGTTGCCGCAGTACTCGATCACACACGTGCCGCCGCAGCCGTCCCCGGCTTCAGTGTTTCCGTCGTCGCAGGTCTCGCCCGCGGCCGTGTCGACGATGCTGTTTCCGCAGCTCTCATCGGATGTGCAGGTGGCCGAGCAGCCGTCGCCGCTGACGGTGTTGCCGTCGTCACAGGCCTCGCCGGTATCCACGACGCCGTCGCCGCAGTTTGGAAGCGCGCAGTTGGATTGGCAGCCGTCGCCGTCCGTTGTGTTGCCGTCGTCGCAGGCCTCGCCCACGGCCGCATCCAGGTGCCCGTTGCCGCAGGTCTCGTCCGACATGCAGTCAGACGAACATCCGTCGGCCTGCACGCTGTTGCCGTCGTCGCAGGCCTCGCCGGTATCCACGATGCCGTTGCCGCAGTACTCGATCACACACGTGCCGCCGCAGCCGTCCCCGGCTTCAGTGTTTCCGTCGTCGCAGATCTCGCCCGCGACCGTGTCGACGATGCCGTTTCCGCAGCTCTCGTCGGATGTGCAGGTGGCCGAGCAGCCGTCGCCGTCCGTGTTGTTGCCGTCGTCGCAGGCCTCGCCGGTATCAACGACGCCGTCGCCGCAGTTCGGAAGCGCGCAGTTGGATTGGCAGCCGTCGCCGCTCGTTGTGTTGCCGTCGTCGCAGGCCTCGCCCACGGCCGCATCCAGGTGCCCGTTGCCGCAGGTCTCGTCCGACATGCAGTCAGACGAGCAGCCGTCGGCCTGCACGCTGTTGCCGTCGTCGCAGGCCTCGCCGGTATCCACGATGCCGTTGCCGCAGTACTCGATCACACACGTACCGCCGCAGCCGTCCCCGGCTTCGGTGTTTCCGTCGTCGCAGATCTCGCCCGCGGCCGTGTCGACGATGCCGTTTCCGCAGCTCTCGTCGGATGTGCAGGTGGCCGAGCAGCCGTCGCCGCTGACGGTGTTGCCGTCGTCGCAGACCTCGCCGGTATCCACGACGCCGTCGCCGCAGTTCGGAAGCGCGCAGTTGGACTGGCAGCCGTCGCCGTCCGTTGTGTTGCCGTCGTCGCAGGCCTCGCCGGCGGCCGTGTCAATGTAGCCGTTGCCGCAGGTCTCGTCCGACATGCAGTCAGACGAGCAACCGTCGCCGCCGACGGTATTTCCGTTGTCGCAGGCCTCGTCCGGATCAACGATGCCGTTGCCGCAAACCTCGATCAGGCAGGTGGCGCTGCAGCCGTCACCCGCCGCCGTGTTGCTGTCGTCGCACTCCTCGCCCGCGGCCGTGTCGACGATGCCGTTTCCGCAGCTCTCGTCGGAGGTGCAGGTGGCCGAGCAGCCGTCGCCGTCCGTGTTGTTGCCGTCGTCGCAGGTCTCGCCGCTGTCCACGACGCCGTCGCCGCAGTT
>Ga0307379_10001664_pt1 | contig 34511 bp, 33 predicted proteins | sample UN2MG_FD_202237 | JGI IMG/M metagenome (GOLD analysis project Ga0307379, IMG submission 202237) | Soil microbial communities from Risofladan, Vaasa, Finland - UN-2 | ecosystem: Environmental > Terrestrial > Soil > Coastal area > Acid sulfate soil | place: Finland: Risofladan, Vaasa | collected...
TCAACGGGAAATACCCGATGGGGTGTGGGCGGCAGCTATTCTACTCCTACACAGGCGAGCCTGGGATGAATGCGTTCCAGCCGCGGCTACGTAGGATATTCGATACAGGTACGGCAATACACACACAGCTACAGTCATACCTGACTACTATCGCCGCCAATGACCCTAACTTCGACTTTCATCTTGAAGCGGATATTGATCCGGATGTGAATCACATCGCTGATGTATTCGATCTGTCCGGTCACGTTGACGGTGTAATCACAGTCACGGCCGGAAAGCACAAAGTGCGTTTCGGTTTGGAAATCAAATCCATAAACGATGCCGGGTACAAGGGTACAAACGGTGTTCATCCGGAACACAAGATACAGGGTACGATCTATCAGAGGTGTTTAGATCTACCGTACATGTTGTTTTTGTATTACAACAAAAACGACTCCAACATGGTTGAGTTTATCGAACCATTCGATCCTTATAAATGGGATGAGGTAGAGAAAAAGATAAACATGGTGCGAAGCTGTGTTTTCAACGGGGAACTCCCTCCTCGAGAAACCAGCTTCGCATGTAAGACGTGTAAGTGGCAGAAGCCATGTGATCCACCTAAGAAAATGAAAGCCGCCAAAGCACGGGCGATATTCAGAAAGTGAGGAAACGGTGCCAACGTTTGAAACTGAATACCAAGAAGGTGTAGATATGTACATCGAGGCCGTAGACAAGGGGGAAGCCGATCTAATTGACGATGGTTTTCCTCCGGCTCTTCGACCTAAGAACCTAGACGGTGAGTGGGACGACTACCCCCAACTACCGACACCGCTCAGCTCGCTGGGTATGGCGCAATTACAAGATCTGATTGGTAGATTCACGGCATGGCACTCCTATGCCTTGGAGTTACTCCCAGATGCGGTTGCTCGCAAGAACTCTATTGCCGGCGCTAAAGAGTTCGCCTGGTCGAAGATCAGGCGTTCATACAAAGGGACTGTGTCAGATAAGGATGACCAGGCTCGTGTTGATAGTCGGTACGTTGAGTTGAACTCTGGCTATGAAACAGCAGCCTACCGAGCCAGTAAGCTCAAGGCTATTGTTGACGGACTAAACAGAGAGATAGAGACTGTCTCTCGTGCAATCACAGCACTAGCAGATCGTGGTGAGACTGAGGGAAGAGGTGTGGGTGGGATAATGCGTGCCAACCAGGTGCGTGGTGTAATTGCTGCGCCGAAAAAGGATGTCTTGAATGGATTCCGGCGACGCCGGCGAGGGGAATAATGGTCAGTACACCAAGCCTACAAGTCTGGGTACCATATCTCCCCCCTTCCTCGAACAAGATATACATACGTCACCCGTCTGGCAAAGGACGGATATTATCCAGTGAGGCTCGTACTTTTAAGGTGCGGACAATGGAGACGATACAGAAAGAGGGTGCGGTTGCTCTGATCAAATTTGAGAAGAACGTACCTTACGAATTACGACTCAGCATCTTCTTCGAAACTCTCACGAACAAGACGTCTAGTGTCGGAGACAAGTACAAACAGATGGACCTGTCTAACAGAGTCAAGTTGGTCGAAGACGTTGTTAGCGACGCAACAGGTATAGACGACCGGCACAACTTCAGGTTGGTCGTAGAGAAGCATTGTGATCCCACCAATACCGGCATCTTGGTGGGATTCAAACAACTTCCTCTAAGTGATGTCGGCTTGACCAAGGAACAGTATGAGCAGCGATACCAAGATACAGTACCACCTTCTGAACGACTCAGAGTTGATAGAACTGTGCGTACAGAACAGCATATACGGCACACACCGTGGCCTAAAAAGAGAAACCCTGGTTGAGCTATTAACCGGGAGATTGGACAAGGACGAGTTTCCAAGAGATCCGCTTGACGAAGAACGTGAAGTCATGATCTACATGCAGGAAACCTTTCCCCGACAGATATTCGGGCAACTCAAATGTGCCAACGAGGGGTATGCCTGCCACCAGTGCCCTCCTGGCCGTGTCACTAGTTGCGTTGTTGTTGGTTTCGAAGCAAATCTGAAAGAGCATATGCGCTTAGACATGCAAAAATCGACAGGTGGAAAATGGATGGATCGACAAAAGAAGCTGAAGAAGCTGAAGAAGAGTTAGACGAAGTAGAGCCTTCGTGTTCTATCTGCGCCTTATTAAAAGAGTGCGATATTGTCACTCCCACAAAACTGAAAGAAGGGTACTATTGCCGCTTCTATCGGATCACAAGTCCCGCTGAAGTGCGGGCCAGAGAAAGCATCATAAAAGACCTCGGAGTGACTGCACTACGCAACGAGGTGGAACGTTTGAAACCAAAGAGTGCAAGGCCGAAAGCCAGGAGACGAAGAAGAAATGCCTGATACGTATACCAAGAGTGACCTCGAGCAAATGAAGCGTGCTGACCTGCGCCACATCGCAGTGCAACTCGGACTCAGCAATCAAGAGGTTTCGCAGAAGAAGTCTGCTGAATTGATCGGTTACATCCTCGACAGCCAGGATTCTGGCGGCAAAAGCAGTAAGGGGAAAGCGGGTGCAACCAAGGGTCGTCGTGGGCCTGCACCAAAGAAGGGCAAAGAAGAACCCGAAGAAGAGGAGGAGGAGGGCGAAGAGGATGAAGAGGGCGAAGAGGAGACTCCTCCAGCACGTGGACGTCGAGGAGGAGCTTCAGCTTCAACCACTACAGCAGGATCCCCCGGTCTGGAGAAGAAGGTCGATGCATTGGGCAAGGAGCTTGATGTAGCTGTCGCGAAGTTGGACAGCATCATGACGTTGCTGGCTGATGCACACAAACGTCTTGTAATCCAAGACAAGATCTTGGGCTACTGCCTGTCGGACATCTGGGATGTTGAAGAGGCAGATAAGGCACGTACCAATGCCGAAGATGAGTACAACGAAGAGTATGAACCAGAAGAGGGAAAAGATTAAGCGGAACAGTTCCGCCCTCGTATGGCGACATAAAGTCGTTTGAACTAGGTGCTCTTGAGAAAGCATCTGTCACGGAACTACAAGAGATCGTCAGTATGGCTGTGATCGATGCTCCGGACAAACCAACGAAACAAGAGTGCCTCGATCTAATAAAGAGGCACTCTCTGTTTTGATGAGATCATGAAAAGGGGGCATATGCCCCCTTTTCTTTTGCCCCTAATCGAGGCTGATCGCAAGGGCCGTCGTACCTGAAGCCACAACGACCAAACCTAGAACAAACCCAAACGTCCACGTCTTGTACCAGGCACGTTCCTTTTCTAGCTCGTTCCTTAGGAACACTACCTGTGTCTTGTAGTTTTCTACCTGCTTGTTAGCCAGGTTCACATCCGCCTCCGCAGACAGTGTGTAGAATCTGAGTTCGTTCTCAAGCTCCAGCCTGGCCCTTGTAAACTCGATCCAACGCAATCTCCTCAATCCCTGGATTCTGATACCGAGGTTGATGACACGCTTCTTGTCCAACACTAGTGGGGAGTTTGGGTCGTTTGGATTCTGTGGAACTGTTGGTGCGGCGTCTGGGAGTTGTGGGATTATTTCCTCACCTGGTCCAGGGCATTCGTAGTCGGGTTCTATATGGGAGTTGTAGTCTTGCTTTGTACAGGGCGCTCCCACAGCAATAGGAGCGAAAAAGGTAATTAATCCGAAGCATAGGACTTGAGTTTTCCCCATCGTATACCCTCTGGTAGGTTGTGCTGGAGCATTGTCAGCTTTGGGCTCTTAGATATTCTATCAAGAAGAGCGTCCCCTACAGCAGGTTTTAAACGTAACGATTTCGTAGCTTCTAATCCACTAGCTGCGATATCGGGCAGCCATCCAAGTGTCGCACCTGTACCTACGCCTTGGATGGTTTTAGATAACGAGCGACCTTTAGAAGACAGAGAAGCCGCGCCACCCACTAACGCCCCTATAGCCGGACCGGCCTTACGTACAAAACGTAATGCACTATTTGTACGTGGTTGTCGCTCAGCGATCTTCACAAGCCTTTTTTTACTGGCGACCAACTCTTTGAGTCGATCCATATCCACTGTCATCATAGGGCCGAGAAATTTGGGACTGTTGTAGTGCTTGAGGTAAGCCTCCTTGGCTTCACGCTTCGAATTGAAGCCAAGCATCACCTTGTCTTCATCATATTCTCCGGTGTCCTTATCTCTTTGATGTACGACAAACGCGTTTGGGGCGTCTTTAGTTGGACCGACATAGGTGTCTACTCCGTCCCCGTCAGCACCTTTTGATCCGACAATGTACCCATATGGGTGGACCATCTTGGTGGTCCATTCTTTGCCATCAGCATCAGTCCCTTTGCGAACCGAACCTTTGCGATTCTCTATGGCTATGTTCAGTCCTTGAAAGTCTTCATGCCCTTGAAGGGTGTAAGCATGCTTCAGCATACCTAACTTGGTTGCAGGACCGTCTGCCATATAGCTTTTTGCAATAAGAGCGTTATCAATTCGACGTAGACGAGTTTCGTCTTTGAATTTACGCCTATTCCACGCCTTATCATCCCTAGCGTTATTAATGATCATTGCTCCCGCAGACACTGGTAGGATCGCAGCTCCTACACTGTAAGCCTTGTTCGGGTTCGTACCTTTACGGGTGAACCACCCACGTATCTTAGCCACCGGGTTCTTACCGGGATTTAGACCACCCAGAACACTGCCGCCCTTTTCAAGCTCTTCGTTGATCATGGCAACGCGACGACGGGCCAAATCAACCATCTTTATGCCGGGCGGCATAAATGGCTCCTCCCTCACACGCTCAAATAATCCACTGAATATACTAGACCCGTCGTCTATGACGTCCGGCCCTTCCAACATGTATCCTATTTCCTCAGGACGGATAGCGCCGGCAGCCTGTTTACTGATGGAATCTACGTGGGTTCCCCAGCCAGTTTCCGGTCCCACCCTTCGTTTTCTCAGCATGCCTGGAGGCGTCCCGTCGTCTCCATCATTGGAAGATGGGCGGTTACATGGGCCCTGGTTACGCTGATCTAAGTCCTCTGGTTCCACGTTTGAAGCATATGCCTGCTTCACATGACCTAGTTTGTGGATACGACGTAGGTGAGGTTTTAGAGTCATGGGATCTTCACTCTCAACATCCTGCCAATCGCCACCCAGACTACTGGTCTTTTCGCACCCAGGCCGTCCCTGTGTTCCTCTGGACGTTCCTACGGCCTCACCCCCGTCAATACCGGGGGCCTGTTCCTCCGAATCGATGGGGGGCTCTTTGAAACGCCTCAGCCTACCTACAGGTTCCACGTGGAACACCTACGCGGCCATTCGAGGCCGCAATGAACCGGTTGGGAGGTAGCTTGGGCTGGCTGGAGCTCTGAGCCTACCTATACCGCTCTTGATGCTCTGTGCTGCCTGCCTGCCGGCTCTGGCTACATGCGGTGCTGCTGCTCGAGCACCATGATAAGCGGCTCCTGCTGCTAACCCTGCACCGCCAATCTCAACACCGTGCGCCAACAAAGACCCTACGTCCGCAGCACCTAAAGAGGCCCCATGTTGGAGGGCCTCTTGTCCAGCCTCCATACCGGTATGGAGGGCCTTGCTGGTTATGGGCGCCTTGTGGTGTAGCTTACCCATACCCTTGCTCACGGGAGTGGCGAGTACATTCATCTTAGCTCCGACAGTCTGTCCGGCGTGTGTGTAGGCTCCACCTACTCGACGTGCAGCACCGCCAATACCCCTAGCAGCATTGCCGAGCCAACCAGCTTCTTTGAGGAGTTGGTACAGTTCTGGGTCGCAAGATGCAATCTTCTCGAGCTCTTCGTAGAAAGATGCTATTTTGATCAACTCAAACTGTCTATCCATGTTGCAACTTTCTCCGGCTCTTCATCAGTCTTCTTCTTCAGCTCTTTGAGCTGCTCGTTAGAAGCCTTGTTAAGTTTGTCTTCTATGTCAGAAGCAATTCTCTTTTGATTCTCACGATACGTGCTCATGGCAGCATCCTTGGCCTTCATGGCATCCCGAGCATCACTGTCTAACGTACCGCTGACTACCTGGCCGAAGGTCTTCTTATCGCCGGCCAGGAGCCAGGTTAGGACCATGACAAGAAGAACCAGAGGAAAGAACAGAGCCTTCCAAGGGTTCTTCTTGCACCAATCCCACACTTTCTTAAACATTTGTTACGCGACCTTTTTGATCAACTTCTGTACGACACTTGTAATGAGTTGGTAGCTCTTATCAGACAACCAACCCGTGTAGATACCGTACAGTACCTTCAAGGCTACAGTGGCTGACACCTTCTCGGGAAGTGGTATGCCGGGAACGAAACACAGTCCCATCGCCATTATATAAGGGTACACGGGGAGAAAGGTACGAAAGACATGATGCTGGGCGTAACCCCCAATAGGTTTGCCGCCAGTCTTACCCCCTTCGAGCCTTGTCCCCATCTTACGGACGAGACTCAGAACAGCGAAAGCTGCAAATGAGATCAACAGCACCTGCCAGTTGATAAAGATCTCCTGAATCGTGTTGAGAAAACCCTGCTCGTCCATACTGTGCCTCCTTTAGACGTTTCCTGCTGTGTTGTGGCCGCCGACAATAGTGCCGTCAACCAAACTAACGTTACCAAGGACCATGCCTCCAGATCCTGATGTACAGTCAATGCTCCCTCTTCTCGATAAGTTACCTACGACAACTATGTCTGTGCAGGTCGACGCCTCAATTGCAGCGTTGGCTGCTGTGCCTAAGTTGGTAGCCTCATAGTTCCCGATGTAGTTGTTACTAACCATGCATCTACTACTTCCGTTGAGACGGATCGCCCTACAGGAAGTAGACGGCCCCACACCTGAGCCTACCCAATCAACCAAGTTACCGAGGGCTTGGCAATCATCGGCTATCTCGATACCAGTCACAAAGGTAGCCGACGCCCAAGTAGTCACATCCCCAGACAGATAATTACCAGAAACTATGAAGTTGGGGCCGCTTACTCGAATGAAGTGCATCACATTCGAACTAGGCTCGACAGGGTTTATGATCTGATTTTCGCAGATCTGTCCACCACCAAAGGTGCCCTCAACAGTGATCAAACGCATTGTAACGTTTAGCGATGTACCACAACGATCGAGGATGTTTCCCGTAATGGCAACGTTTCCAACGCTCGGCCCACTCCCGTCGTCAATAACCTGGATGATTGACTTATTCGTGTTCGGGCCACGCCCCTGGCACTGTGTAACGAAGTTGTTTCGAATCTGTACCATATCTGCGATCGTTGAAGCACCGGGTCCGGTCTCCACTATGATTGCAGAACCTAACCCGCCGCCGAAACTGTTGTTGGAAATGTTACATCCTGCGAACCCTTCGACAAATACAGAGGCGTAGTTTAGTGCGGCCGAGTAGAAGTAGTTGTCCGTGATAATAGGACCGACTTCCTCTACGGAAGGATTGCTGTTTATGACGTAAATTCCGTGAGAAACAGCAGGACCAGAGAAGACGTTCCCATTTATAACCAGGCCCCTTGCTCTAGTTGAGAAAAGGAAGTGATCTGTTCCGGGCGCATATGTTGTCGCGAAATCGTTCCCACTGATCGAAACATAGTCACGCTCATTGTATATAAACTCTGAACGACCAGCAGCCGAGCTGTTTCGGTTCCTAAGTATGTTGTTTGTTACAGCAACACTGTGTCGCTCATCTAACCCAAGACCGGTTGACGCATAAACACCAATGGCATGCCAATCAGATATGGAATCTTCGCCGAAGCCACTTGTGTAGTTCCCGTCGATGTTTCCATACGTTCCGTTTTGGAACGTAATGCAGTGTTGTTCATGATCTGTGAATTTGTTCGCAGATACATCAGCGTAACCCGCGTACGTTAGACTGACGGATGAACTGTACCCTAGTGTCTGATCTGGTGCTGAGAATATGTTCCCACGGACCGTGTGAGAACATTCTTCATCATCCAAATCAGCAGATAAGTACTCACCTGTGTACCCGTTGAAACAACCGTCGACATGGTTGTCTTGTACTATGACGTGGACCTTTGCTGCTGATCCAGAAGTCAGTGAGGAGCGTACCCCGTAACTGAATCCGACCAACCTATTTCCTCTCGCAACCACACTCTGTGTTGAAGCGTTAGACAACCTAAGCCCTATGCCTGTTGAGTCCGTGAGTGGGACGGCGTTACGATCAATAGTGTTATCCAGAACTTTTGAGTCGGGGCCGACTAAGACACCCTTATGAACGTTGACCACGTAGTTGTTTTTGGCCAAGCCACGAGTACCAGGCAGGTCTACACCGACTGACGTTACGAGGCTGTCTCCAATAATGACACAACCATCTACGGTTACATCGTCGGCTCCTGCAACACCAAGGACAGCGGTACCAACACCATTGTCGAATCGGCAGTTACGCACAAGGCAGCGATCACTAGAACTTGAGAGACGAATACCGTCTTGGAAGTCCTGGTTAACACTCAGGAAGTCACAGGTATCAAACAAACACCCTGATCCTGGGTTAACAACCAGGCCGTACCCTACGTCTTGATCTGCACCACCATTCCAAGAGAACGCTACACGCTCGAACTTGTGATTGGTGCCGTTATTCAAATCGATAAGATTCGAACCTGGAGACACAAGGCCGGTAGCATTGATGATGGCGTTGTCACCCTTAAACCACAGCGAGACACCTGCTGGGACAGAGAGGGTAGACCCGAGATTGAATGTCCCAACCAGGTTGACTACTGTACGCACACAGGTTGCACCCGCGTTGAATGGAATAGAGGCCCAAGCACTAATGGCGTTTACAGCCGTTTGAATACTGGTGAAGTCCCCACCAGTATACGACCCACTGCCAGTCACATCGCCGACGCCGGTTACCGTGACCTCCATTGTGCCGGTCCTACCATTGACCAGCCAACGTGAATCGGTTGATGTCGTGAAAGCCGCACCGTTCCACTCATGTAGCGTGACGACCACATCTGTCGCAAGAACCGCATTCGGTGCACGCTTCACAAAAGTACCCGATGCGTTGATACATCCGTACTCAGCGGAACCATTTGTAGCCGTTAGGCTTTGTCCACCAACAGAGTGGGCTTCACCGTTAAGAGATACGATCATCCCAGCAGGTAGAGTGACCGCACCGGTACCACCTGTGAAAGTGATAGAACCACCTTTGATCAGAGTACGGTTACCGTGCACACCTGTAACCATACGGGCGTTACTGTTTACTCTGCCCGCAAGACTGGTGTGCAGAGTCCCATCAAGGGCTGTGTACCCAGTCTCACTCAACGATACAGGTGAGGCCAAGTATTGATCCTTCAAGGTGAGAACTGCATCACCTTGAAGTTGTAGATCGCGGAAAGAACGAACTAATAAATCGTTTGATCCCGTCTTACCTTTGACCTGAGCAGCACCGTTAAGCTGGTAGCCGTCAAAATCGGCGTTGCCGGTCATCTTCTTGGTGCCATCTTGTAGGAAGGCGCCAGCTTCTACCTCACTGGTAGACTGAACTTTGAAACGTGTGAATAGGTCAACGGGAGGGTCAGCTAGACTACCCTTGGCTCCGTAAATCAAACGAACGTTTGTGGCTGCAGGGATGGCGTACGGATTCGAGACATCCATGCCAGCGCTGTCTACAGTCTTGAATACGATGCGTGGGTTCGTTTCAAACGGGACATCGTTAACGCCCCCACCTTTACGGTAGCGAATGTTACCACCGCCAGATTCCTGAACTGAAGCCACCCGGACTTCGTTACCTCCGCCGTCAGACAATTCGTTGTATTGATCATCCAGAACCGCAAACAGGAGTAGATAACCCTCATCATTGTCTACGCCAGCACTGCCTGGGTAGGTGGCATCGCCAACAAGAACATCATCCAACAACTCATAGGTACTGGCTCCGGACGAAACGAAGGACATCGCGGCTGGCAGAGCCAAGTCCTTGTCGATAGTGTTGGTCCAGATGTGGTCAATATTCTCCGATAACGCCCAATGTGCACGGTTGGCGTTGAAGGAAGTGGCATTCTCACCGAAGCCGATAAACTTACCGCCAGTAGAAGTAGGCGTGTCTCCGGTATCATAAGCTGCCGTGTGGGCGATCTGACCGGCCGCAGTACCATGTGGGTGTGGAAGTGGCATTCTTTTCTCCTAAAACTGTAACTGCCAGTGCAATTCCATAGACACTGTATTCGTCTTCTGGATTGGTGCGAAGGGGTGATACGCGATCAACTTCTGTCTTGTCGCGATATTTATGAAGTCCGGACCGCTGCCAGCGTCGTAGACCTCGTTCCATAATTGGCTATCTAGTTCGTTAGATAGAAACAGTCCTACCTCTGAAACTGGAACGTTGGGATAGGCTCCTGAGAGGTGCAGATCGCCATCAGCAAACAAGGCTTGGAACTCTACAGTGGTCGCAGGAGAGCCTACGAATGTCGGAGGTGCAACCACGTCCTTGAGCCAGGTTCCCGCGGTTGCCGCCATACCGGCTGTACCAGAGATCTTCACGGGACGTTCGAGATAGGGAATGGTCAGGTCGTTGGCATCGTAAGTGTTCTGCCCTGGGTAGTCTGTATTTACCGCAGGGGCGATGGTGGCCAAGCTTGTGTTTTGCTCATCACCCCCTATACCGAGCGCCATGTACCGCACTACGTTATCATTCACATGACCAAGGAACCCTCCCGAAGGGGCGATGACCTGAGTCAGGTACTCCCGTCCGTAGTTCACAAACACGTTGTGGCCATCACGGCAAAGCCCTGGAACCTTCTTCCCACGCTCACGTCCTATGATGTGGAGGTTCGATTTGACCTCAATTAGATCTCTAAATCCGGCGCCATTCATTTTTATCAGTGCTCCATTGTATGCCTCGGTCTACTTCAGCTCAATAGACCGAGTGTAGATACCCGCAACCTTGGTGTCATCGTAACTTACCACGCCCACCAAAGGACCATAGGGCGCCGGCAAAGACGAGTCGGGACCACTCAACGGGATCTTGTCATTGGAGACGCTGTCATTGTCGGTGTCTCCGTCATCGTAGGCCCATATGGAGTCGTAAATCCAAGCGCCGGCACCGAGAGTCGCCTGCAACACCACCCAGATGTCCTCTGCTGGGCATAGTGATGTCTGATCCCAGGCGAAGTACGGTGGTACATCGTATGCGTGAACCAGGAGCCCAGCACCATCAGTATCATCGTACCTGTAGGCGTAGTTGGTATCTGGGCATGGAGTGTCGTAGATACGTTTGATCACATTGATCGTAACAATATCGAACACATCTACTTCTGCGGACTGCACATTCTTAAGTAGAGTGAACAGTGGGTGTGTGTAGTGGGGTTTGATCTTTTTAACGAAATCAATGGCGAACGCAATGTTGAGTACATTGAACGTGTCGACATCGGCACGTACCAAGAATCGAAAGAACTTCTCTACCTCAGAAAAGAAGTTCTGCGATATGTATGCGACGGGCCAGTTGGGCGCATTCTTGTAATCCAAAACCTCAATCCCACCAGACAGTGGGTCAAACTGCGCCACCACATCACCCACTGCCAGTGTCACCCCAGCATCGTTGACGCCCAATCCAGCAGCAGTCGGATAGAAGTAGCTCCTAACGATATCAGTATTCTTCTTGTCGCGGATTATGACACGGCCTTCGGTGGTACTGAATGAATCATTGATCTCCTCAATGACGCCATCTACTTCCGCAAAAGGCAGCCCTAACAATATCTGTACCCCGACCTTGACGTTCTTCACTGCCGGGCCGCCGAAGTATGCCCACCACAGCCCCTGAACCGCAGCAAGGTAATCCAGATCGTCTGTGCGAGTGTCTAGATTCTCAACTGTAAAATCGACAAGGCGTCCAAAGTTAGCCTCTATCTGTGAGCGGTTATCTAGGAACGTGACCTCAGCCCAGTACTCATCGGCCGGCGGGTCTGCCAGAGAGAAAGTATCGTTCACAAAACAGATGGCATTTTGATCATCGACGGTATCGATGATGTATTCTTTGTTCTGTGTAAGGAAATCCTCTGGGCAATCCAACGTGTCTTGAAGACGTGGAACCTCCACCACTAGATCGTTTATGGGAATACACTGCGTTCTCTTAACACCGATAAAGAACGTGTCAAAACCGACAGTGTTGCCATCCCAAAACGCCAGCAGTGGTTGAGGGTCGAATCCCAACTTGTTCCCCGCAATGCCAACTACCTCACACATAACTTCCGTAACCAAACCTGTAGTTACGTTCTCTACCTCAAACCGTGCCAAGTCTCCGGCCTGAACCAGAGAAGCTGTGAAGTCGTTGACTTCTGAGGTCACAATAGAGGGGATGATCCATGGAGTCTCATCCAAAACAAACCAAGTAACACCTACTGAACTCTCCAACACACCGGCAGGGTTTGTGTACTCTATCTGGGTCTCATCAACAAATCCGGTAATCAAGAACGTCCCGTTGTTTCCCGAGTTCTTAGCGCCAGAAATGGTGATGTACCTATTGAGCATGGACGCATCGAACAACGATGATGCGTCTACGATAGTCTGCGTGGTTATCGCTACGGACGATAAAGTATCTGCAGCACCTGTACTTGTTGGAGCAGGGATCTTACTAAGAAGTGTGAGTCCGCGATTCTGTGTCTTCGTAAGAGAATCTAATGCGACCTTTTGGATTCCATAACCTTTCTCTGAAACCACCAACAGATCGGATTGGACAACGCCCTCATCAAATAAGTCCAGAACTGGAGGGTCTATGGTATCGAAAGCATCACGTTGAACAGCGGACACCAGTCGTCCGCTGCTACCACGTAGATCATTCTGCATGTATTCAGTTGTTGAGAAGCCCAGATCAGCATTAGCAGTGCCTGCAGGACGGACACGCACAAGCGATGTGTACTCTAAGACTAGGTACTCTTCTGCTCCGTTCACAACTTTTTTAGCCAGCTTCTCCTGAAGGCCGCTAAACCCAAGTTGGACATTGATCTGTGTCACGATGTCATCTAGTGACACCGGATCTCCACCAGTGAATGTTACAGTCTCTACCTGCCCACCATCGAGAACCACCTGTAGTGTCTTCCCTGTGATGTTGGCACCTGCAGCTAGATCTGTACTGTAGATAGGGCCACGCAATACACGGATAACAGCCGTGTCTTTGTCGTCATCCAACAATGTACTGTAGCTCAACCACCGACGTTGAAAGCAGCGCTGAATGTCTAGCAGGCTTTTGTTGTAATCGATCTGCCAAGCAGTCATTAACTGGTTCGCCGCCGTCTGTGCGAACCCTTGCCAAACAGTCTCAACCTTATCTTTGTCCTCGACCAGACGCCAGAAATCGGAAAGGTTATTCCAAATCCAACCAACATCAGGCACACAACCCAATACCGTGATTGTAGAAGCCACGTTAAGAAGGGCTTCTACGGGAAGACTATCCAACTCTCCATCATTTACAGTGAGCAGTACTGTGTACAGTCCTTGAATGTCTGGAGTTGCATAAGGCTTCTCCACACTCATATCTGAGAAGAACGTGGCTCCGTGAAATAGAAAGAACTCTACCTGCGATAAATTGTCCGGCAGACGTTCGATCTCGATGACTATCTCGTCGTCGTTCCAAGCACCACCTGTATCTCGGACATACTTCTGCGTTGCCGAGTCATACAACCAACGTTCGGTAGACACGTAATAGTTGATGCCCTCTACATATAAGGTGTCCCCAGGCTGCAAAAGTGGAGCGTTACTGGTACTGAATGCGTTTTGTCCGGTGCTGGAAAATACAGTGGTGAAACCATCTGCATCACCCTCATCGACAGTAGATCCCCCAGAGTTCTCTGTACGAAACTTAGAACCAATCGGAGCTTCCAACAGACGCCATAGGTGCGTCAATGGTTGTCCTTCAGGGTCGTAGCTATTAGAACCATCAAACAGCACTGTTGTCTTGAGGCGTGCTGTTTGATCCACACCAGGATCGGCGATTGGGCGTTGGTTCGGAATAAGAGCGGTATTACAGTTGACGCGTAGTTTATCGAACTTTCCAGTAACGATGTTAGAGCCGTTACCGATGATCTCTATTTTGATCTCATCAAGCTGACCCGCTGGTGTTTCTGGCGCAGCAGTGGTGAACCTAAGCTGATGTCCGGCTATACCCAAGTCTGCTTCTGGTGTGATGTAGACGTGCATCAGATTAGAAAGTCCGTCGATAACAAGACGGACTGTGTAGTAATCTTCGCCGTCATCGACCAGGTCTTGACTTCCCGGAATGACAAGAGCACTACTGCCGAAATCTGAAACGACAGCAAGGCCAGCGCGTGAGAACAACAATCCAGCACCATTGTCTTGACGATCGAACATACCAACAAAGAACCGTTGGGTGTTAAGGCTCGTCAAATCTGGTGGCAGAACTGAGGGTTTGAAGTTGAACTCAAACGTCGCAACTTGACTTATCGGACGCGGTAGACGGTAGCTACTCAGAACACCATCATCCGAAAATATCTCCATATCATCGTTGCCGCCATTGATGCTGAACCAAGGAGCACCACGGCTGATAATGGCGGACGGGAACGACAAAGCCTGCGCCATGTCTGAACCAATGAGGTCCATACAACTCCACGTCGCAGATGTCGGAAGATCGAATATTTGAAACGTGTATGTCTCGTCTATGCTGTTGGCGGATAAATCATCACCAACGACACGGACCGAGACTATAGCGCCGTCAAGAAACTCGACGTTCTTGTCGATCTCAAAACTAAACCCCCCAGGAACCGGAGTGATACTTGAGTAGACACCGTTGTAAGGTGCGGAGAAAGTATCTGTGGCGCCAGTGTATGCGATGCCGCCATCAACATAGATCAGGACTGTTGTGATGTCTATCCCGAGTGGGATGTCAGCACAGTCAAGAAAGTCAAAGCGTATGACTATATTAGACGGCTGACTAACACTATCCGGCGCCGGTACTGGGTTGACAATAGCGGGAGAGGGACCCTCGTCTACACCAGTGCCCCACTTGCTTTCGCCCCACCCACCTTTGCCATACCCAGTACCGCTCATACTACAACTTGCCCCTTGATCTTCTGTACGCGAACAGTCCCAACCTGGATGTCCCCAGGGCTGTCATATTCAGAAGCGTCATCATCGACCTCGAGGCTGGTCCAAAAAACACGATGACCTTTAACAGTATCGTGCCCACACATACGGAAGGTAACCACGTTACCAGCACCAGCAGATACTGGGTCTCCGAGAGTCTCCTCGCTCCCGTTAAGCCCGCGGAACGCAAAAGATGCTGGAGGGACCTCGTCAAAAATAGGACCGCCTTCCACTTCTTTGCCGCTCAAACCACGGAACGCAAAAGAGCTAGGCGGTATTTCATCTGATAGCGGACCACTTGTCAGCTCCTTGCCATCTTCTTCCCCATAAGGACCGGTTACTGCCGGTTGTGCGGGTATGAAAGTGACCTCACGAACATCATTTACGGTTAGGTTGTTTCGATTGGTTGATGCTGCGCGATCTAGATGGTGCCTCCCACCCACGTACCAGTTCCCGACTAACCCAGCTTCGGTATGTGGGTTCTCAAAAACAAGCTGATAATTATTGGCGATCTCTGGGCCGGACCTAATGTCGTCCCAAACACGTACACTAAATAGATCGGCAATCAAACCACCAGAGTGTAGGACATCTCCTCCAATGTAGAAACTTCCATCCGCATTACGGATGGCTGCAGGGGAACCGTTAGTAATAACCGAACCGTTCCCCTGGCTCACACCGTTCTTATAAAGCTCGAACTTTGTAGCGTCTGCCTGTGATATATCGCATGTGATCGCGAAATGTTCCCAGGTAATACCATCATCTGAGAACACCGCCGCCCATTCTACTTCGGCAATGTTGTCTGATCCGTCCGAGACTTGTATACGGAGATCTACTTGGTTTCGTTTGAATACGTTGTACGCAAACAGGCTGCCGGACAGATGCCTTTTTAGTATTATGTCTTGTTCACCAGCATTATCGCTACGTAACCAGAACTCCACAGTGAAATCACCAAGGAGGTCCAAACCTGTTTGGCTAGCATCTGTAATATAGGCTAGGCCGGCAACAGAGGAGAATGTGAATGATGCTGATGACATGGTTACATGAACTCAGGTACGTCACCGTTCCACGGAAGAACCAAATCACCTACTTGGATGAAGTCTCTCGAGGTGCTATTCGGGAATGTGTGTCCGGCAGAAAGCGCTGTTGAGCTCCACCATATGTCCGGCAACATACCCATTCTTCCACGGTACTGTGGTGTGTTCACAGCTATGCCTACAGGAGCTAGGGGCCACTCGCCAGACAGCTCATTTGGGACTATGATGTTTTCCCCTAAAGCCGCAGAACCATACCCCTCAGAAGTGAGGTGACCGACCGCATTGTATTTAGGTAGAATACCTGGCGATGGTGGAGGGAGGCGCGACAGTGCTACCCTCTCTAGATCATTCATTATGGCGAATGTTGCCCTCTCACCCGTCGCATTTCCTGGGAAACTCAACGTAGCTACTGTAGGGGTGTCGGGATCAAGTGCCCACGCTGCATTAGCGTTACGAACAAACCCATCGAGCATGAACATCCTATCTAAGCCATCATACGTCCAGAAAGCGCGAAGCTGCTCTCCATCACTGGAAATCATACAGTGGAACCTAGCGTCGGCAACGAGGTTGAGAATGAACCATGAGTTGTTAAATGAGTCGATAAAAGTCACGTGTCCAGGCGCTGTTCCTCCTTGGATTTTTCTACTTGGACCCGTGGGTATACTTCCGTTATATGCAGGAGCGTCGAAAACATTGGGAGCCATAGCCACACGTACCACACCGCGGTTATCATCCGCCGTGGTCGAGTTACCGTTTTGAAGTAGGAACTCTGTCCCAGTCACAGTGTTCCGTAAAACAAAGTAGCTCTGTAGGTTGCTCGAGTGGTTCCAGTGTCCTAGTGTTTCTATTCGATCAACACCGTCGCCCACACCTGATGGCGAACTACTCAATGGATAGTTCGCTGAGTGAACCAGCTCTAGTGGGAACGTGAAATCTGTACCAATGGCATTTACACTGCCAACAATAGCCTCAGCTACCGCTGCACCATTTGTGTACTCCAACACATACACGCCGCCGCCAACATCAACCTGTCCAGTAACTGTGTAATCACCGTTGTTGGCAGCTGAAGTCATACCTCGTATCTTTATTATGAATCCGACCACGCTGCCGATATCAGCCGGATCAAAAGTCGTATCACCTGGATTTATTCGGTATGTAGACCCACTCACCAGTTGGATGTTGCCACGGTTGAAGATGTGCGTGACCGTGTTGGTCAGGGTGTTTTTTATGGCTAAAGCCTGTGATTGGTATGTGGTGATTGCTGTATCACCACCCGCAGGCACATTGGTGATGAACTCCCAAGTTTTTAACAGCGTAGGTAGTGGCATGGTTTAGAATCTCCTCAAATCTGATCCGTCCCACGGAAGGAAGAAGTGACCAACCTTAATCCACAGGTTGGTCCCGTCCCCAGGTAGGGTGTTATTCTGTGCGACTCCCTGATCTTCTGACTCGCCGGAGTACAACAGATCGGGTATGTAGGCATGACGTCCTCGATAACCTACGACAGCTGAAGCTAGCCCTATTCGGTGTACGGGAAATAGTTTCCCAAAAGTTTCTGGGGAATAAGGGTGCCAACGCCCCACTGCTTGAGATACGAACATCTCTGCAGTCATAAAGCACACAACGGCCGTCGGTCCCGGTCCCACACCATCCTTATCCACAGTGATCACGACTCTAGGGGAGTCATTGTACTCACCGTAACTCATGAAGTTCCCAAACAAGGACCTGCTACGTCCGTCTGGGAAAATCACATATGTGTTATTACCATTCCAAGGTATCAAACTCCCTGTCTCTGGATCGCCAGCGATACCTGTGCCGAGAAATCGGCCCTCATAAGTCCCAAGACGGCGTGCGATCATAAAGTCTTGCATACCGTCTGTCGATGCTATGAAGATGATCTGAATTACCGTCGATTGCCAGTTTTCTGTGATGAACCAGTACCCAGTATTGGTTACGAATGGGATACCTGCGAACATAAACTCGTCTGTTGCTGATGGTCGAGTGGTGGTGCTTCCACCTGTGAATCCGTTCTCACAAGACACCAGGCCCTGACCCCGTCTTTGTAGGGTGTCTCGGGCATGATCGATCAAGATCTCCGCACCATTCAAGGTATTCTGTAAAACGAACCACGAATGGTTCGCTACGTCTGTCGATGTGAACTGGAAATCAGATAAGGCATGCCACCTATCTCTCCCATCCATGCCGGCGCCCTTCCCTGTACTCCCAGCACTACTACCTTTGCAGACCCAAGCAGGGAAGGCGCCGCCTCGTGCAGTGAAGCGCCCATCACTCACACGGTACTCGCCCCCAAAAGCCCCAGCAACACCGTTGGCATTGGTGTATTGGATCGTGTTCGCATCGATGACGGCTGTGATAACGAAGATGCCGTCATTTAAAGGGTTGGTAGAATTTTGTAGCTCAATGCTCCTGCCGACGAGATCTCCGTCTAAGGTGAAGTCACCGACAAGGTTCTTCAGTATATGACCAGATTGAGTGGTGGCCACCAATTCGTAGGTGGTCCCAGGAGTTATCTCGTTGATCGTACCATCGAACCCGAAATGGGACTGCCCCAACCACAGGTTCTTTTGTAGCATTTGTAGAGTCTGTACGGCGGTTGCTGGTGTTAACCCGGTAGTGTCGTAGGTCTCTACGCCCTTTTCGTATGTGCGTTCTTTTGCAGGTAGTGTCATAGTCTGATTCCTTTAGACCTTCGTCTTCACTTCAAGTTCCACGGATCCTAGCTCGATGGAGTCTCCTAGAAGAACAGGGGCATCGACCCATATGAACACTTCATATGTTTTCTTGGCTTGTTTGATATTTCCGGGCGACGCACCAACAGTCAACAACGCCTCCTTGGTCACAACCAAGGTGTCGTCAGTGAAGTCTAAGGTTGCGACGATCTCACTATCAGTGAGATTGTAAAGACGGCAATGTGTCGTGAATGCCGGAGCACCATTTATAGCCAAAGCGCGGAACCGTACCTCCATCTTGGAGGCACTCGTGTTGATCTCATTAGGGTTAAATTCAAACTGTCCAACGATCAACGGTGTCGCACTGTTGTGGCTCTCATTAACGGCAATGCGGTTCTTACCGTAAGGCTGTATGAGGGCCTCTATGTTTCTGTCAAACTCTTCTCGAGCAGGATGCCATCCTTCAGTCAGAGACCCCTCATCCCACTCACCCTTCTCGCCAAAAGCCGGAGTACGGATATTAGTTTTTGGATGACGTACAGCGACACGTATATCCTTCAGATCAAGCCCCACAGTGTCACTAACGATCCACGTACCCACAGCGTCGAGAGTCAATGTGGATGAGACTGCGGACGGTGTACTCAGTGCGGCAACAGAACCTGAAGGGGCTTCCTGTATCTGCCACAGGTGCGTAGCCAATACGTTGGCAGCCTCAGTGTCGACGAACGTGACAACCTCGCCTACGATGAAATCGCCGCGATCTTTGTCTATAGCTGGGCCGGCACCAGCTATAGAGCCGTCCGCACGAATTTTGGGTATTGCCACAGTGTCTCCTACTCAACGCAATTGTAAGGATTCGGTATTCATTGAGTCAACTCAGCGACTACGCTAATGTTTCCACATGGCTTTTGAGACCTTGGACCCTAGAATCACCATCCGTCTCCTCGAGGGACATCCGGACGTCCTCTCCAAGCCCGCCAAAGAGCGAAAGAATTTCTACGCCTCGTTGAGCTGTATCCAGTGTCAAAGCGACGCCATTAAGCCCGGGGGCTTCAACGGTTCGACCAGGTTCGTTTCCGGAGACCCATTGGCTAGGTCCTTGATGCAATGTGAGAGCTGTGAAGGTGTCTTTGATCCGCATACGAACCTCGTCGTTAAAATGGGAAACATGGGTAAGGCATTCGAGCCTGCTTATCCTATTATCGATCCACAAGATTAGCTGGACTCTCTTGTAACGTTTATCGTACCAGGGAAGAACGTTGCCAAACGTCCCTTGGTAACGAAGTTTGAGGATCTATCCACACTGATAGTCCGATCATTGCCATAAGCGATGGCTACTAGTTCTAGTGGGTTCTGTACGAACGTTCCGCCACGTCTGTATGCTTTGTTTTGTATATCTGAAGCCTCCACTCGGTCATTGGGTCCGAGATCATTTAGAAGCTCCTCAACATCGGCGGTCACCACATCGGCACTAGACCCGCCCTGATATGACATATCAAAGTTGATAAAGTGTGGATTCAAGTGACGTACCAACAAACCTGCAGTCAACACCCTCTCCAAGTCAGCACTGGCAAAGTCTTGAATAGAAGACGCCAACGAAGACCTATCGTAATTGATTTGTATGTTCTGCCCGGAAAGTTTAGTCGCCAGGTCAGGACGGTCTGACTGCCCAACCGTAATAATACGCCTGCTGAAGATCGCATTTAGATCTTCTTCGGTTGAGAAACTCAGGTTCGTGTCTACTACCTCCAACCGATAACCGTCCGACGTGTAACCTGTAACGACAAGTACAGTGTCGTCAGCTAGATTGAATTGATCGCCGGACCCTTCCGAGACCAGCTCAACGTCCATGTAGTTCATACCCAGTTCTACATTCGCATTCATCAAAGTAGAGTGAAGACGTTGCACACCTGGGCGTAAAAGCTGGAAGTGTTGTGCTTGCGAATCTACTGTTGGAGCTGCGCCAGTAGGATCTGCGATGACAATCTTGTTATCTTCTGTCGGGGCTCCGGGTGCGCCCAATAACGTGACACGGTAATAACCGTCTATGGATGCGTCAGCATCGTTGTCTACATCTGCGACTGTCGAGAATCCGAGAACCGCATTAGCAGTACCAGTGCGGAATACGATCATCTCAAAGTCAGTCTCAAAGCGTAGGTATTTGACCACACCAATGGTCTCAACAAACGCGACATCCTCACCCAACGCATCATTAATCTCTTCCGCAATATCATCCTCTACGGATATATTCGTAGTGAACGTGATCGTTGAAGCAGGGGCGCCGTCTATACTCAAAACCATAGTCAGACCAGACAGATCTACAGGCAGAGTCAACAACGCCAAATCTGCTGTACCCTGTATGGGTTGATAGGTCACCTCTATGAGATCTCCCACACGTGCTTCACGTGCAAGAAAATCAAGGTTCGTATCACGACTCTCTTTACCCAGATCGGTCAATAAGTTTCCAGGTAACGATTCAGACACCACCGTACCGCTCCCGTTCGTTGTCTGGAGATTGTTTGGTACAGACGCATCAGGCTCTGGTATGACTGTATGCTTTAACTCTGGGTCTGGAACAAAGAGTAGTTCCGCACCATTTATGGTCGCTTTGAACTCTGTCCGAGGACGTTCGTTTTCTTGGATACTGAATCCGGCAAGCAACTCTGCGTCTGTGAACACCGCCAAGTTGGCAGCGACATCTCCTGTGTTCTTAAGCGCCGGGCGATAGTCACCACGCACTTCAAAAGAAGTGGGCTCAAGAAAGTACACACGTGCCTTACCGATAGAGCGTGAACCTGCACTCATGCTCACATTCACGTTTGGCTGTAAGAACCGAACCCTGCCAGCCTCCTTATCAAACCCAGTAACCAAAAGACGATCGGACTGTACCTCCACAATGTAGAATTGCGCAGTATTATCCCCCGTGGTGATGCTGACCACATCCTGTCTGTGCAATAGATTGAACGCAGCAGAAGACCAACTGTTGATGTTGTTGAGACTCTTAATCTGTCTATTGTCCTCACCAACCACGTCCAGACCGATGTTGGCGTTCTCCGCAGCAGCATCTACACGAAGCCATCTGTCCAACGACCGTAATGTTAAACGTAGCTCCCCAGACACATTGAGTGTGTCTGCGATATTCGGTACAGCCGCATTTATGATCGACACTATATTCGCTGGACTGATCGCACCAGTCAGTACAATCGGCAAAGACACGGCGTTATTGATCGAGACATTGATGGTTGTCGCAGCCAGTGGATAACTAAGCCCACTAAGGTCTGCCGACCCTACAATCCCTGTTATCGCGTCAGTCGTGCTGACTTTGGTGCCTCTGCCAGAATTTGAGAACTGTTCTGTGCGGACATCTATAGGCGCAGCATAAGGGATGGTATTCCCTGTGGGTTGCTGTGCGCTATCTAGGATATCAATGGTCTTGATTCTGATTAGTGGGAAGTCGAGACCGGTCTCAGCCTTAAACACCTCGTACTTCAAACCAGTAGCCGTTGCAGAAGCTGGGGAGCCTATGATCAGGTTTTTGTTACCAACACCGGTTATGTTGGTGATTACATGATCGCCTTTGTCTTGCCCCTCAAGTAGGCGTAAGGTATCGCCCACCTCTGTACCTAAAGCCACGAAGTCAACAGCAGCAAGTGTTGTTGCGATCTGATTGAGTTGTATTGTCTGAGCGTCTTCGCCTGTGACACGTATGGTTCGAGGTTGTCGAAGATTGACATCGATCTCGTTTACAATCCTGTACCTAATGCCGGATGTAGTTGCCGTGAAGGCATCCTCTAACTGAATGTACCTTGCATCAGGTATACCAGTGGGGCTGATACCCACACGCACAATGCTTTTGAACCCTGCGTCTGGGCCCGTCTCGACAACAAGAGTGTGTCCTTGGGCCGCACCCGAGGACACGAAGTCCGCGTTTGCATCGTAAAAAAACTCAGGATTAAGCAGAGTACTAACCCCAGTCAACGAGTTCAGTATTGGAGATTCGTCTGCAATCGCAGTGAGGACAACGTTCGCAGAGTCCACACTACTACCACGTACGTAGAAGTCCGAAGCCCCGCCTATATGTATTTGATCAGATTGTATCTCAATCTGATTTTGATCTCCCGAGAACAGGATACCACCTGGGATGTCAGACACAGTCAGTACCTTCTGACGAATAGACCAGGAGATAGCAGGGACATCTATGGGGATGTCGCCATCTACCTTGATCTCGTCAGATGCCAATACCTCCAAGATCGGGTACTCTTCCTCTGGGCGCACCAAAACCCAACTAACACCAGACTCCGCGGAACCTGCCGCCTTGTCTAAGGTAACGGTATTACCGTTCACGATAAAGTTGATCTTGAAGAACCCCACGTTATCTGGGTCTGTGGCACTGAAGGTTACCAATGTACGTCCCACATCAGCACCCGTGAATAGGACAGTGGGGGATGTGAATGTCAACGCCGGCGCCGCACCTGTGAACTCACCATCACCGTTAAAATCTGTACTTGTGAGAAGTAGCGTGTGATTGGTCACAGCGCCGACAGGGAACAGCGAAGTGAATGAGAAGTTACGGGTACGCAAGTTACTGGTGAATGAATCACCATCTCCGTCATCCTCTGTGAATCCATCATTATCCGCCGCGATAGCCGGTCCCAAATCACCACCTGTGATGATGTCGCGGTTCATCTCTGGGTCTGTAAACCCTATGACTTGTAGATGCTTTAGATCGTTAAACTGATCGAACAACCGGGCAGCCACACCTCTGGAAACGACCAAAGACCGCTCTGTAATACTGGTCTCTGCACGCTCGATGAGCTTCTCCGAAGTCTCATTATCTACGCCACTACGGAAGCGGTTAAGGTTGGTGGCTCGAACTGCAGCGTTCAAGTTGGTTACCCCTACGATCTCTTTCGCAGCGATGTTGTACTCTGAACCTTGTTTCTCTGCAGTGAGATTGATGTCAAAGTAGAACAGATTCCCAGACTGGTTGAACGACATCTGCTCTGCAGAGATGCTCTGCAGAGTCGTAGGGATGAACCGTAAGCCGGATGATGTGAAGAACACGTTACCAACACTAATGTTGATCGCAACTGGAGACTGGAAGTAAAGACGACCGATCCCTGTAGACAGTCCCCCAGTTTTCCTAGACACGAATACGTTAGCCACCAAGGCATCCACTTCGCTGTCTGCCAACAGTTCTGGGTTTGCCAGACTTTGGCTTTGCTTGATTAGGTTGATCTCACGTGAGACCGGGTCCATCAAGACCACGCTGGGCTTTATAAGCGTGTCGCGAAGACCCGTACCCTCCTCAATGTTCAGCTCAGGGAACTCCTGACGCATCTTGGTAGTGATGAACTTATCCACATCCATATCGAATGGGTCTGGTTCAAAACGCTGAACAATAGGATCTACGATTTGGTCTTGTGCCGGCGAACCAGAAGACAAGTCAATGTCCGGGTCATATGCCCGGAGACGGTTCTCGATGAACTCTTGAAGGGTTTCGGACGCCATTTACAGCTCCAAGTTTGCGTTAGCTCTGATACCAGCCTGCGACAATATTTCGATTCTGGCGAATACAGAAGTAGTGGCTGGGTCGAATTTTAGGTCAGACAGGTCGGCAGAGAGCAATCTTTCGTCGTCTGGCAACCGTACTTGTCTACTTTGGAAAGAACGGATCTGCTCTGTGGTACGTGCTACGGCAACAGCTAGGTCGCCAAGGATGCCGTTATCGTGTCGAGTTATGGACCGTCCAATGGCTGCCAGAGCGCCGCCACCAACAGTCTTATTGAATGCGTCACTACCCGGTGTCTGCATCAACACCTTAATGAAGGTCTGCATCAGTGCCTTAAGACCTGACGCCTTGGTAGGGTTATCTCCGAACTTGAAATCGATCTTTGATCTGAACGACGCAGTCCAATCAGTACTCAGAACCTCTACAGACCTGATGGTCTGACTCACCTCACTGTCGGGAACCTGTACTAGAACATGCGTGTTATTGGACACGATGATCGAAGGCGACTTCACGTCATTAAGGCGGACCTCCGATGTTTTCAAGAACTCACGCCCAGATATGACGAGGGTTCGCGGAACAAAGTCTGGCACCTCTTGAACACCAGCAACTTGCAGACTGTCTTGAAACAGAAAGAACTGGATGTCCATTAGGTACTGGCCTCCTCAGTGTTCTGGTTATCCGCGTCATCGACCGCCTCGTCACTCTCGATAACCCAGTCCGTAGGCGGGCGCTGCTTTACAGTGTCAACCGCAGATGAGACCTCTTGCCTGATCTTCTTTACCCTGTCTAATAGGGTAGCCCGAACATCGCTACGACCAGCAGTCCCCTCAATCCGGTCAACGGCTTGGTCGATAAGCTCCTCAAATGTAATGTTCGCTACAGACTGATTGTACTGACGACCGCGAACAAAGGCGTAGCCGTTCCCCAGCGCTTCTCGAAGCTGGAGGATTTGGAGCCTCTTCTTTTCTTTGGTGTCGGCCATCAGTAGGTTTCACGCAGTATGGTATCAGCAAATGGGTCATCCTCGGAGAAGGTAGGTTCTTCTCCCAACAGGTCCTCCGTCTCATCATCCCCGTCGCTAAAATCCAATCCGGGGTCTGTCTCGACGATGACGCTTGGGTCGTGTTGAATATCCTCGGCATCCTCTGTCTGTTTTGACAGAGGGATGTCCTCACGCGCTATCTCTCGTATGGCTTTAAGGAGGAAGGCTGAACGCGAAGCGTCGTCTTTGTCATAACCAAAGAACGACGTGATGTCGCCATTCAAAAGGGTATCAACTCCTCGGTCGAACCCTCGCTCGATCAGCATCTTCAAAGAATTGTCCATTCGCGGGATGATCCTAATCACGTACCCCGTGAGTAGTTCTGAGAGTCCCGGAGGGGCTGTGAAGGTCAGGAGCTCCTTGAACCGGTCCACCGTCGTTGTAGCAGCCCCTTTCAGTGCCGCCGAGGGGTTCGCGTTGTTGATGAGCCGGTTCATTACTCGGTCGAGCTCGTTGGTGTCGTTTGCGAAACTCGAGGACTTCCTTCTCGAAATCCAAGAAGCCAACCCCGTCGAAAGCTCTGCGTGTTCTAGAGCGTCTGCAGAATAAATAGTGAAGTTGTATAACGCGTTGGCGTCAGTGCTGAGAGCAGGAGACACCTCGAGCTGTTTGTCGTCCGAAACCTCAAGCACAGTCCTATCCGGCTCACCAGGGATTTGGACGATATCGCCGACAGAAACGTCAGCCCGTACAAAACTCTGGTCGACGTTTCCTGTGGCTACACGCAAACCAGTGGTCAAACCTTTTGTCGTTGCTGAGGTAAGCCCCACCTCAGCATTGGCGTTTCCGACGCCAACCACCAACTCAGTGGAAAGGTCAGTCGCGATTGATTCGATTTGTATCTGCTCGCGTATTATGATCCAGCTTTGATCAGTCGTATTAGCGACTGATGTATTGAAGGGCTTAGCTGCCTCTACAGTTATGACATCGGAGGCCCCAGTCGTGATACTGACGATCCTGTAGTCCCCAGCATTGTCACCATTCCGAAGCTTGAGCATGTCACCCACATGGTTCTCGCTTAGATCTATGGCTCCAGGACTGGCCTTAAATGTGGTAGCCGTGTCTACCTCACCGTCATTCCCCTCTTCGAATACCGTCTTCACTGGTGTTGCCAACACCAGTCCCACATCATTGATGACCTTAGCTATCTCTGCGGCAGTTACTGCCGCAGAGGTATCCTGCTGCCCTTCCGTGATTCCTAGAGTCTGGTACGCAGCCAGAATGACCGCAGCATTCACACCGTTTGCGGTCAGTACCAACTTCTGGGCGCCGGACTTGGTCTTAGTGATCTCCACATAACCGCCCGCATCGGTAGCAGAATACTGCCCGACGTAGTTTGCGGTCACCCAGGTGTTGATGTCTGAAGCCACCTGTACTGCAGTACGCGCAGCACCATCAGTCAAGCTCACATCTGGAGACAACCCATCTATCTGGATCCGGTTATTGGCATTCAGTCCTGTATCTTCTTGTCCCCCTGTGAACCCTAGAGGGCCGTTGATTGGGGTCAAATAAGGGTCTTCTTCGCCGATAAGAATCTGAGTACTACCAGACACCAGTGCACTCAGCTGTACAGCACCGCCTGAGTCCGTGACGGATAACACCGCAGACAACCCGGGTATAGACAGTATGTCTGTTATGACCGTGGCGGTTGATACTGCCCCGCCTGGGGTGATCGCACCGCTGAACAGGACCCCGTTTACGAGGACCTTGAAGATGTTACCAACCCCGGGGATGGCAAATGGGCCAACGTTAGAGCCTGTGAGTTGTGCTGTAGAGGCGCTGTGGATGTCGTACGTCTCTACGACAAAGCTAGTGACGGTAGGTTGTGTGTCTGTTGGGATCGTGTACGTTGTTTCAAAACCGCCATCTTCAGCGATCTTTATCTCATCGTTGGTCCCTGTCTCTATATCGTAAGGTGCAGATCTGGAAGATGTAACTTCTGCTGCGGTCAGCTCACCAATAGATCCTGATACCGGGATTGCGGCACGAGCCTTTGTGGTGGTGCTGGACTTAAGACGTGGTGCTGTGGGATCTACTATGTTTGAGTTGTTCTTTATGACCGCACTGCCAGAAGCAAGTCTGAGATACGCATCCTTAGCTGAAGCGATCTTAGTGTCTTTTGATGTCGTGGGATCTTCGAACAGGGCTTGTAGTGCCACAGTATCTGTACGCACTTTTCTAACAGACTGTTGCAGAGTTATTGCTGGTAGATTGAGGCTGTTAAATTGGTCTACCATTGAGTCGATCTTGTCAACCGATTCGATGGCCGCAGCCCAATTAGTAGCCAAGCTACTCAACAATGTGACCGAGTCACTTCGAGCTTTTTGTGGTGGGCGTACTATCTGCCCTTGCTTCCTAATGTTTGGCGCAAGTGATACATCACGAAACTGGTTGATCAGACTGCGATATGTGTTTACTCCCGAACCGCTGACGGCATTGTTGTTCGTTAGTATCGAGTCTATAGACAGCAAGGCAGCAGCGGCGTCACCAAGCAGGGACGTTCTAGTGATCTCTTTTGTGCGGGCACCCATCTCACTGATAGCCTCGAGAAGGTCATCGGTGTCCTCTATGAGAGTATTCACCAGGACATTCAGGCGGTTAGTGGACAGGTATATCAGGTAGAAAATAGCGTTAGGATTTGACACCAAGATCGCCGACAGGAACTCTACGGCCTCACTATACTTGGCCCCTAAGTCAGTGGGGCCAAGCGGATCACGTCGAACTGTTACATCGCTCTTAATGAAACCAGAGACTGTGGTTTCGATCTCGTCGTCGCTATACCCTGCCATTGGATTCCACCATATCGTACTTACGTACGTCCTGCTTTGTCAGGCGGAGGGTTTTCCGCCTGATCTGCATAGCATTCTGATCTAACAGATAGCAGATATGATGGAACGACAGATAACGGTTATCTTCTCCATGGAACATCCAATCGTGTGCATCTTTCCAGATCTTCAATTTCCATAGTTCAGTCTCTCCTCGATACAGAGCAATGTCGTAAGCTGCTCTACGTAGAATAGCCGCGAGGAGTAGCTTCTCCCCACGGCCATCTTCCATGATCTGTATCTGAGCGTGAACTGCCACCACTACGCCACCGTAATACTAATAGGTACACCTACAATTACTGTTTCTGGAATCGTAACAATAGACTTGTCTATTCGTTCCGCAGTGAGTGTCGCAGATCCTGGAGCAAGAGCAGTAAGGGTAAGCTGTCCATCGCCTACTCCAAGACTGACGATCCCAGATGGAGACACTGAGTACAGTACGTCGCTAGAAGCGACGTTGTCCAACAACCTGCCGTCCGAAGCCACAACCGATGGTACGATATTTTTGACCTCGTTGACCGACAAACTATACGGACCTGTTGGTGCGAAAGATATCTCAGCTATTACTGGGAATAGAAGATCGACCAGATTGTACGATGATTGATCTGGAACACAGACCATTCGAGGGAAGGCTATAGCCCCCTGAAGATTCGGGTCATCGATGGCTTCAGTGGATGTCACTAAGAAGGTGTAACGCCCATTACGGAATAAATCAATCTGTGCGAAGCCGTCCTTATCCGTGCGAAGGAATACACCCTCGCCCAGAATGCCCGCTCCGTCGACAAGAGCGGGTCTGAACTGGTTTACGACGTGCATATCCAGGCCTGGCAAAGGACGACCTGTGATGTCCCTGAAGAACCCTGAGCACCTACACAGCCGTGAATCGGTGGCCGTGGGGATGACGTGAGTCTCACCTTTCACGTCAAAGTCGTTCGTACCTGTAGGGGAGTCTGTGTTAGGGGAGTACACATCTATGGCTTGCGGTGTCTTACTTACGTCCCCAAGTGACCCGTCAAAAGATATGCCGTTCTTTGAAAACCGTGCTGTATAGGAGATGGGTGTTGGATCGGGGTCACCATCCAAAGTCACATCAGCGATCGCATCGACTCCAACAAGAGAGGACACGTTTGATGTAACGAACATCCCTCCAGAATCGAAGAGACGAACCAGTACGCCTTCAATTGGCGCACCCAATTGATCTGTGAAAAAGAACCTTACAGTTTCTGGCGTAGGCATTACTCGGGCCTCATCCCAAGGGATACCCAGCTTACGGGGTATCCCGTCTGTAGTGCACGGAGGCGCTCTTGGTGCTCTTTGTCTCTGAGGTCTGCCTTGTGTGCCCTGGATAGAAGAGCCAAAGGCAGTAGCGCAGATGCGGAAATCTTTTGGAACTCGTCGAAGAAGGCTGCAGCCTTCTTCGACATCATTTTATTAGCACCCATGCCGGACAGAAAACCTGCACCGGTACCCACACCAAGACCACCAAGTGTGTACGCGAGTCCTGTCAGTGCATCTCGGGACTTAACCCCAGCCAGTAATCCGGCACCGGCCCCCAAAGCTCCCCCGATACGAGAACCTAGAATAAGTCTACGCTTTTCATCTGCGGCATAACCCTTGTATGGGTCAACACTGGCTGTCTTCCGGTATTCTTTTCTAGGGAGTGTGTATTTCTGCTTTGCCACGCTCATACCTTCTGCCGTGCGGTGCTTCTTGGGACTCTTACCCATCTTATGCGCTTGCTGTGTAGCGATGGCATAGGCAATCGACTTGCCTCCCTTTTCACCATGTTTGTCGGTGATATCACCCTTCTCCATGATCCTATGTGCGCGATCATGTATCCACTTTCCTGCGGAACCATATGAACCCTGCCCAGGCATGTTACACCGTCTCTTTCTGAGTTAATAAACGCTTCAGAGTATACAGATGCATCTCACTTCCGGAAACATCTGACGGGTCATCACCCACAGCCTCCTCCTCATCGAGCGCAGATTTCTTGATCTTGTCTGCGAACTCTCCCGGAGTTGTACCTACACCTCCACCACTCAGAGCACTGGAGCCTGAAGCAGCAGCGTGGAACTTGGAACGCTGCTTATCCATCTCCCGTATCTTACTCGTGGGAGACTTCTGGGCAATAGAGTGAAGATTGAGCCCGATCTTCTCAAACTCATCAAAGAATGCAGATACGGATGCGGCCTTCAGTATAGGTGCCTGTCGTGCCGCGGCTGCAGACTGGAACTTCGCCTGTTGCCCCCGTGCCTTACTCTCGACCTTTTTTAGTAGGTCCTCTCCACGCTTCAACACAATGTTGGGACGCCCACGCATGGCGCTCATAACATTGCGCGTACCTGCGATCTCTTTAGCTCGTCCCGCAAACCCAGCTCTACTAGAGGCAGCAGTAGCTGCTCTGGACAACAAACCCGAACTTAATGCTTGTTTATCCATCACGATCTACGCACCGCCGCTGGAAGGTCTGGGGTTTGAATACCGAACTCATCGTCCGTCTGAATTGTTGGGTCGAGCAGGTTGAACTCTGTTCCGACAGATGGGACCAGAATCCTACGGATAACCGAAGTGCCGTTGATGACCACGTCAACAGTCGATCCTTTAACCAGTGTTGTCTGGCCCTGTCCGGTACTGTCTGTCTCAAATGTGAGGCGTTTGCCAGACATAAAGAAACCATCAGCAACAAACCCAGTCTGCGGATTCACGATGGTAACAGATTGTCCCACAACCGCCGTACCATCAACCCCGGCAAGTTTTATGGTGCCCACAATCAGGAGTGTGGCGTTGATGGCAGCTCCGGTATTGCCCATGATCCAGTCGGACCATGAGCTGACTTGGCCGGAGACTGAGTTTATGAACCGAGTGCGGTAGTAGTTTGTAGCAAGACCGGATTGGTCATCGTACTCATAGTTTGTAACACCTACCAACAATGCCACACGTAGATCTTCACCATTGTCCTTGTCCCCAATGGTGAAGCCTAATGTTGCAAGCGCTGTACCGCCTGTCATCTCTAAGACTGACGAAGTACCAGTGGTATCAGACACGATCTTCAACTTACCAGTCCCATCATCACTTGCTGTTGCACCAGTGATACCAGTGTTAAACCCTGCAATGACGTTGGACAGGGATATCGGATCTGCCGCTGTGAATACGACAGATTGTTCTGGCCCTTGATCTACTTTGAGACGCAGCTCCTGACCCTGCAGACCAGAGAACGGTCCCTCGAGTGTACCAATCAATACAGCGGAAGTAGGGACTGGGTTTGTCGTTATGGTGACCGCGTCTGTATAAGGAGTGCCTGCCTCCGACTTTTGAACCTCGATCTGGTCAAAAAGAGACATGACATTGGTCAGCTCCGGGACAAAGATCTTTATTTTGATGACTGCCATTTAGTCTTCCTTGACGCTCTTGATAATAGGCTTCAGTTCCTGAGCCGAAGTGTTCTCAGGCTTGTGTATTGTGAGAACCGGAGCTAGGCCCTGTGGATTCGTAGTGGGTCGCAGTTCCTGTGTGGATGTAACGACAGGTGCGTCCACCGATGAGTCATCAGGTCCTATGACGCCTCGTATTTGTGGGCGAACCTCCAAAGTGGCTGTCATCTCAGGAGTCAAAAATGATATGAGATCGTTAGCCTTCTTGCAAGGCACACAGATCATACCGCGTGTTAAGAGGGCTGTAGCGATGCTCATACCTTCCTCATCTTGTACGTACCCATTCTACATTCAGCCTCGTAGTCAGTCGACATCTCATACGTGGCGACCAAACCAGTGGTCTCAGAACCCCCATCAGTTGCAGCGTCCACATTTGCTGAGCTATCAAAGACGCGAACTCGAGAGGCTACAAGCTGCCCATAAGCGTCAAAGATCGTATTGTCAATGTACACGTTTTCGTGAACCAGGCCCAAGATCCTGACCACGATATCCATCAAATCATCAACCTCGTTGTTCGAAACGAGAAGTTGCTCGACGGCCCTTGTGTACGTCAGACTTTCAACGGTGTGTCCTGCGTCTGAGTAAGTAACGAATACTATTGTATAGACTCCGACCGCCAATGGGGTCCAAGGAGCCTGGTAGTATCCGAGCGTCTTATGGGGGAGATCTATAGTAGCTGTTGGTGCGGTGGCGCCTTCAACGAATACGTTGGCCTGCGGAAACTGAACCTCGTTTCCGTCCTCCAAAATCATCGTTAAAGGGAATGGAACCCCCACCTTTCCCGATACAGCCATTGATCAACTACTTGCTCCCAGCGACAACGAAACCGCCGGCAACTAAATCACTGTACTTCAGTGACCCTGGGCGAACTGTCTTACGGACAATCTTATCTCCTGTAGCCATCATCCTGTTGGTAGCCGCAGTCATGGCTTTCTTACGAAAAGAAGCCATGGACGCGATAGCCATGGCTCGATCTGATTTATCACCGCTTCGTAGACCTTCTTGAGTTTTGACCGCGAGATCTAGAATCTCGGAAGGACAAAGCTCCATATCACACAGGATATTGCCCAGTCTGGTAGAAGCCATCTTCTCACGCGCAACATCCTGCTTCTCCAAAGCCATGTCGAGCTGTTCAAGACTGATCACACCCATCTGAAGTAGAATGGCGCCTAAAGTCGTGTCGTCCTTAGTGGACATCAAGTGATCCTCCTATCAATACTCTCAAGCATCCTGGTTAACGATTGTACCGCTGCAGTATGCTCTGTGTCTGCTTTGATGGACTCAGTACTGAGTTGGACCACCTTATCAGCCATCTCATCATTTCGCTTCTGATAAGCTTTGGCTACTTCTTGAACCCTTAACTCTGCCGCTATGCGTCCCTTTCTCTCTAACCAGTACAGTGCCCCCATTACCACAGCCAGAGCGACACCTGGTCCGTGCTCCCGCAACATCGATACAATCAAACTGGCTTGTTCCATGGGTACTACCTGAAAATACTAGGTAATCAATCGTACCGAATAACAAGCACATTGGGCACCCTACCTTTTTGCCGGCGTTTGAGCCCACACAAGGTGCCCGATAAGCACACCCCCGATAAACGGGTACATGGGTGGCCAATTCAGGCTGAATATAAAGCCAGAAAGAAGTAGGGACAATCCCACCACGGAGAGCAACACAGCAGTCCATACACCGTTGATGCGCTCCTTCTTTGGCCAAAAGAAATGCCCAGACAAGACCCCTATCGACGTCGGTATGAGTGGGTGGCCTGCGGAGTAGTCTCTCATGATCTCACTGATTGTGTCTCCTTGCGTAGGTTCTATGGCGACAAATAGATCCCACCCTAAGAGGGCAACCACAAAGATGACCATCACAATTCCCGTGATTTTACGCAAACCACTCACGTAACAGTCTCCGACAAGGTGTAAAACGCCGCGGTAACGTAGTCACCAACAAATGGAATGTCATGCTCCAGCTTCACCACCATGCGTGCGTAAAACGGAATCTCCGTCATGCTGGTGTAGTTCCACATGTAGGTGTGTACCGGTGAAGTTAATCCCCGTGTTGTACCGCCCATTGTAGGGATTTCGGGGAAGTTGGTGTCTGCTTCGCCGATGAAGTCATACATCGTGTTGTATATGACAGGGTCCCCTGTTGGGTCCGGTATCCACGTCCCTGGCGGAAATGATCCTGGCGCCACGATGTCGGCGTTTAGCTCCCCTGAAAAAACGACAGCGTCTTTCTGATCAATGGGATTCGAGAACTGCGCCTGCACCTTAACGATTTGCAGAATTTTCCCGTATGGTACAGGGAGATACCACTCACTTGTTGTAGCGTAGTGGTACGTGACTTTGACAACGTCCGACCCATCCAGGACGGACAGGAAAGTTATCGCCCCTGTGACGTAGTTGATTGTGTAATCCCCACCGGACGCGAGGTGGGGATCTTGTTCAGTCTTCGCCACATCGTTGACCGTCACCGCCACACGATAGGTGCGTCCCAGCGAGTCGAGCATGTACCTCTCACCGAAGAGCTTCCAGTGGTACGTGTCGATCACAAAATCGTTTACCAGGTCGTACGTAAGGTGGTCACCTGTGTCAGTGGCAACCTCATCCTCCACGTAAACAGAATTGGCGAACCACGTGGTTTTATCGTTCAACCTATGTGTGATGTGTGTTGGTTTGCCAGAGCCCTTGGTTGGGTAATTGACGGTGTATGGTTTTCCGTCCGGGGCTGTAGGAGATTTCTTTAGTGAAACGCTCATGTTGCTACTACCTCTACGCCAAAGTGAGCGACGGCTCTGATCTCTGTTATGCCTGTGAGGTTGTCACGCACGATGAACTCAAGCACATCGTCTTCAGTGACCGTCACTGATGCTTTGCCAGGCTTCACCATAAATCCGAATTGCAAGGTACCGTCCGCAAATTCAATGTCGTCTTGCGGGTGGTACCTGGAAAACAAATCAGCGTTGTCGCGGCTGTTGAATTTCCAAAGAATCTCCCC
>Ga0307379_10001665_pt1 | contig 34499 bp, 23 predicted proteins | sample UN2MG_FD_202237 | JGI IMG/M metagenome (GOLD analysis project Ga0307379, IMG submission 202237) | Soil microbial communities from Risofladan, Vaasa, Finland - UN-2 | ecosystem: Environmental > Terrestrial > Soil > Coastal area > Acid sulfate soil | place: Finland: Risofladan, Vaasa | collected...
TAAGTTAGCGGATCAATAATCAAACTCTCATAAATATGAACTTAAAAAGAACCTCACTTTTATTGCTGGCTTTAGTGTCAGTACTTTCTTATGGACAGAAGAAACCATTAGATCATTCGGATTATGATGGATGGAAGAGCCTTGGTCGTTCAATCATCACTGAAGATGCGAAATGGATCAGTTATGAAATTAATCCACAAAAGGGAGATGGTTTCCTTAACCTGTATGATGTTAAGAAAGCCGAGCAGGCATCTATTGAAAATGGATGGCTTATCTTCTTGAAAAATCACCTAAGGCTGACCAGGGCAAAAGGGGGGTCGGGCCATGCTAACTTATAGATATCATGAAAGATAGAACATAATAAGGGCTGATGTTTTGCCTTAGAAGTTCCTTTTTGGACTCCAAAAAAGCACTTTAAGACGAAAACTACAGAAATAACATCTGATCTGCTTAAACGTACATTTTTGCCACCAAAACCATTGTTTTAAGGACAATTTTGAGGTCGTTTTTCAGTTTAACTCCTGAAAATTCAAACACTTCGTGCGGCCCGATCCCAGAGTACCTTGTTCTTAACCCGGTCGATGACTCAAAAATTTCTACTCATTGACATCCTGGAATGAACATATCACTGGAAAAAAGATGAGGTCAAGGATAAAACAAAGAATCAAAACTACAAAAAAAGCAAAAGAGTCAGCCATAAAATAGACTCCTCCTCTCAAATCGACAAAAAGGAGTCATGAATGCTCTCAGAAATACTCGCCCCACTCCTTGCGTCTCTTGGCATGGCAGGAAGGGCAAAATCCGCGAGCTTTCAAGGCAGTTTACATAGCCTCCTGCAACATTTTTCCTTCCTTTTAGCCGGAATTCTTCTGTCTTTTTGCTTTTTATAACCTGAAGTTATAAAAATCGCGATCATTTTAAATCCTATAACCTGCAGTCATAAAATAAATAATTCATAACTCTATTTTTTTTGAGTTTGCTTTAAAAAGGGGCCAGGTCGATCTCACCATATCTGCTGCGTTACAGCGAATTCTTGTTGTAAGCTTGGTCGGGATTAGGCTGGACCGGGGCTAGGATGGTTGGCTCGCGAATAATCCAGCTTAATTAAAATTGAACAAAATTTTGTGCTGTGTTATACACAATAGTGTAAAATCTGCAGGAATTCCAAGAAAGGAGAAGAGAGTTGACTGCAAAACTGATCAAAGGGAAGGAGCTCCGACAGGAGATACTGGCCGAGATCGAGGCCGAGGTCAAAAAGATTAAGGAAGAATATGGAGTAGTTCCCGGGTTGGTGACCATTCTTGTCGGTGAAGATCCTGCTTCTGTATCTTACGTAACAGGAAAGATTAAAACGGCCAAGAGACTTGGCTTCAAAGAGGTCCAAGTCAACATGCCAGAAAGCATTTCAGAACAAGAGTTGTTGGCCCTGGTTGACCAGTATAACAGGGACGATACTATCCACGGCGTTCTGGTCCAACTGCCACTTCCCAGACACATTGATGAGAACAGGGTTATCGATGCGATTGATCCTGATAAGGACGTCGACGGCTTTCACCCGGTGAATTTGGGGCGGCTGATGATCGGCGGTTCTGTGGTCAAGTTTCCGCCGTGTACTCCTTCAGGCATTCAGGAAATGATTCGACGGGCAGGCATTGAAACAGAAGGCGCGGAAGTTGTTGTGGTAGGAAGGTCTAACATTGTAGGAAAACCGGTTGCCAATATGCTGCTGCAGAAAGAACCGGGTGCAAACTCCACTGTTACAGTAGTTCATACAAGAACCAAGGACCTGGCCTCCCATTGTAAGCGCGCTGACATCCTTATAGTTGCCGCCGGTGTTCCCGGTCTGGTCAAGCCTGAATGGATCAAACCCGGTGCCTGTGTCATCGATGTGGGCGTCAACAGAGTCGGCGAAAAGATAAGCGAAAAGACAGGAAGAAAAGTAGCCATCCTGAAAGGTGATGTGGATTTTGAGGCGGCCAAGGAAATCGCCGGCTGGATCACACCCGTACCGGGCGGGGTTGGTCCTATGACCATCACCATGCTCATGAAAAATACACTCAATTCCTTGAAATTCAGGCTCGGAATCTCCTGATTCCTTCACAAATTGGACTGGTATTCCTATGATTTATGGTTTCTAAAACTCAAATTCAACACCTAAAACAGGCAGCAGGCCCCACCCTGAAGATCTGCCAGCTTTCCTTTCAATAGTATTCCAATAATAGGAGAAAACATTTTTTCTGTTAAAGACATTCCAGAGACTAAAGTAGATGATCAGATTAGAGCCGCCAAAATAAAATCTCTTGTCAGTTCGAATATTTAATGTGCAGTAGCTCGGTAAGCATTCGCTGTTGATGCGTGTCCAGTCGAATATACCGCTGTTTACAGCCCGCGATGCCTCGATGTCAAAGGGAGTATACGGAACTCCACCAGCATAATTCAATTTCAAGCCGAATTCCCAGTATTTGTTGAGCTTGTAGCCGCCTTCCATGGATAAAATGAAGCGGCTGTCATAGACGCGATTCCGCCATTTTCCATCTAGATCCCGGTAACGAGCGCGAGAATAGGAAGTGCTGATCAATCCATAGAGCTTTTCAGCCAATTTTTTCTGGATCATAAATTCGATTCCGTAAGAACGGGCTTTTCCGTTATCGACAAGGCTTTCATGGTTGGTGAAAAAACTCCCGTAGAATAATTCATCAAATATGAACAGCGAAGGCTGGGATGAATCGAGAGGGAAATGATCATACTTCTTGTCATAGATTTCTAAAGTTAACCTAGTGTTTTCTGTTAGCAGGTAACGTAGCCCTAGAACAAAATGATATGCAACTGGATCTTTCAAGTTTTTATGGTTCTCGTTCTGGAGAAGAAGAATCAACGGCAAATGCTGATAAAATACACCTGCCGCAGCATCTAGTGATATCCTCTTGGAAATCTTGTATGAGAAGGAAAATCGTGGAGAAAAGTGAGTGTTTCGATTATAGGTAAAATGCTCAGCGCGAATACCTATGTTAAAAACTAACTGGGGCAAAGGATTCCAGTTGTTGTTGGCAAAAGCGGCATATTTAACAGCAGATACACGGATTTTTTTGACAATATCTGGAACTTTCTTTCCCAACAAACCGGTATATTCTGCTAGAAAATAGTCATAATCTGTGATGAGATGTTTCGCCTCAATTCCAAAGCTAAGCTTGTAGTTCTCATTGAATCGATAGTAATTGACATTTCTCAGCGAAAAGGCCTGTTCCGTGTTTTTGCCCTGGCGGGCAAGGTCTTCCGAGACTGTGTGAAAGAAAGAGTCTTTAAACCTTGTATAATATCGGGAAATAGAAGTGTTTGAATAGCCGTTTGCTCCCCACATGGCAAACCAGTTGACACCGAGTGTATATTCTGTAGTATCCAGACTGCCATAAAAACTCTCTATGTCCTTAAGCGCATCTTCTTTTTCAGTCCCGCTTTCGTCCATCCCAAGAACTCCGAGAAATGTTAATTTGCTTTTCTTGGAAATATCATAAGTAAGTTTACTCTGAAAGTCGTTCCAATTGACAGGTACTCCTTGTCCCATAAGTTTAATCAAAAGGTCCAAATAACTCCTCCTGGCTGAAAACATCCAGGAGCCCCTGTCTTTTGCCAGGGGACCTTCGGCAACCATACCTAAACCCATCATGCTAAGCTCGAACTGGTAGTCATGTTCAATACGGTTTCCTTCTCTGAACGATATATCCATGATAGAGGACATGCGGTCTCCATATATAGAGGAAAATCCTCCCGAATAAAAACGAACATCTCGGATGAAGTCGACATTCAAGAGGCCGATCGCACCGGCTGTGGATCCCAGAGTTGGGTAATGGTTGATGTTTGGAATCTCAATGTTGTCGATATAAAAAGCATTTTCTGCCGGGCTCCCCCCACGAACTATAAGACTATTTGTCATATCATTGCTGACTTTGGCAATACTGGGAAGACTACTGAGAATGCGGCTGACATCTCCAGCCGAACCTGCTGCTCGTCTTATTTCTTCGTTGGAAAAATTGGACACACTAGTGGGCTGTTGTTCGGTTCCGGCGAAGTAACTAGATGTCACTGTTATTTCCTTTTCGTGGATGATCTTATCAAGTTGAAGCTCAGCTTCTACATAGGCAATGCGCTTTGATTTCACTATTACGTCTAGTTTACGCTGCGTGACATAAAAACGGCATGATAATTCCAGGGAGTAGTTCCCGACAGGAATATCGGACAGGGTAAAATTTCCATCTACATCGGTAATAACTCCAAACGTAGTACCGACAATCTTGACCTTCACATTAGGCACAGGAGATTTAACCTCTTTGTCTACAACCCGGCCTCTGATAGTACCTGTCTGTTCTGTTGAGCCGGCCGCACATTCGGCACAGCCGAAGTAGAAGGCAAAGAAGATGGCAATCATTAAGAGCGAGAGCTGCTTTATACTATTCATATATTCCTCTTTAGGCCAAGCAGATACACTTTTCAAATACTGCTAATCCGTTCGATTTAAACGCTGAATTAAAACATTTAATTTAACCACTTGATTAATATAGCCTTGAAAAAATAACTTGTCAAGTGAAGCTTAAAAAATCCCTATTTCACCTTCTGACTTGCCATAAGGGTTATAAAAACCTATAATTAAATCAAATGATTAAAATGAAGAATTTAAACAAGAAAGGAAAAAACAATGCCCTCTAATAAATTACAAACACGGGAAAAAATTATCCTTGCGACGATAGACTGCGTGGGAAGAGACGGGATCCAATCTCTAACCATTCGAAGCATCTCCAAGGAAGCCGGTGTGAACAGCGCGGCAATCAATTATTATTTTGGAACAAAAGAAAAGCTTGTGGATGAAGCGATGAACCAGACACTTGATGAAATGTCAGGCCTGACAGAGGAAATACTCAGTCTGGAGAATATCGAACTCCGAGTTCGGTTACAGAAATTTCTCGAAGCTATCATAGAAGGGATTGTCAATTATCCTGGTATAACAGTAGCACATCTCTATAACCCTCTTATAAAGAATAATTATAAAGGCATCTTTGTCCGCCGATTTAATGCTTTCCTCCAAGACATTCTGAGTAAGATAGAAAAAGAGGAAGCAAAAGATAAAGAAAAGGAACTCAAAATAACTATAGTGCAGTTAATATCATCGATTGTTCTTCCAGCGCTTATGCCCAGGATTTTCCGTTCTTTTGTCAACATTAATTTTAAAGATCCGAAAACGCGAAGAGCTTATGTGGCTCATCTTTTGGATCATTTTTTTAATACCTCGTGAAAAACCCGAAGATGGAACAGCGGAACAGGGTCAGACCTATGTATCTTACTGATATAGTTTAAATTAATTCTGATTCCCCCCCTTTTTTAGCCCTTAATCCGGTAATTTTGGGGCCAAAACAGCCCTTAAAACCAGACCTTAAATCCATTTTCAGCTTAATCCCCCTCTTCTTTCGTTCCTGTTAGCCGGAATTCTTCTTGAATCCTGCGCAGGCTTTTACGCATACTCCACAGATATACTGGCTGACAATTCTATTTTTCCTGAACTCTTTCAGCTTTTCAAAACACGCCATGTGATCAAAATCCTCACGCTTCTCCTTTATAGCCTGAGCCGGGCAAACCGATATACATTCCCTGCAATCTCCACAGCCAAACTCCACGGGCTCATCCTGCTTAAGAGGCATATCTGTCAGCACAGTGACAATCCTGAACCTCGCACCAAACTTCTGATTTACAAGGAGGTTGTTCCGTCCTATCCATCCCAGTCCGGCTAAATTCCCTACTTTCTTGTGCGACACATGGCTGTTCTGTTTCTCCCAGTCGATGATCTGTGAAGCAGGGATTGGAAGTGCTCTGAATCCCAGCTCCTGGATGAGTGAAGCGACCAGTAAGGCCTTCCTGTCAAGAAAAAAATTAAGCTGCCTGTAGTGGTGGAAATAAAGCGCTGTAGGCTTGTCCTTGATATCCTCTATTATTGTATCCAGAAGCCTTTTCCCGAGAGATATCCCCCTGTCAAGCCCGGCAAGCGATTCTTTTATAATGTTAAATTCGTCTTTTATTCCGGTGATGTCTGCCACACCAAAAAGAGAAAAACCGTGATCCAGGGCAAACCTTTTGATGCTGTTGCAGCTTTCTTCTTCCTTTGTCATAGCAGCCCATTTTACCTCAAAAAAAACTTAGAGGCTACTTTTTTGCATACATCTTAAGCAAATTTTAAAGGAATTGAATTTTTCATTCTTCTATTATATTATCCCTTTATTCATACAGAAAGGAGAAAAAACCGACCTGTCAATCAGCTAATAAATACAAACACAAGGAGCTATCATGAGTGAAAAAACTTTGGCCATCATTAAACCTGATGCAATAAAAAAGAAAGCCGCAGGCAAAATCTTCCAGAGAATCGAGGAAGAAGGATTTGAGATTTCAGGCTTGAAAATGCTTCATCTGAGTAAGGAAGAAGCGAAAGAGTTTTATGTTGTCCACAAGGAGAAACCCTTCTACGAAAGTCTGACGGATTTCATGTCCTCGGGTAAAATCATTGTAATGATACTGGAGAAAGAAAATGCCATTGCCGGCTGGAGAGAAGTCATGGGTGTCACAGACCCTGCACTGGCAGCACCCGGAACCATACGCCATCAGTTTGGATTTTCAATTGAGCGCAATGTAGTCCATGGTTCCGACAGCCTGGCTACTGCTGAATGGGAAATCAATTATTTTTATAAAAATAACGGTTAAAATCCCTAAAAGGAAAAAACTCAATGGTTGCTATATTTGTAGCATACCTTGTACTGACTCTGTCTCTCGGCCTCTGGCAGGGCCTGAGAACTAAATCCCAATCTGACTTTGTCCTTGGCAGTTCAAAACTTCCGGGCTGGATGTTAGCCCTGTCCGAAAGGGCAACCGGAGAATCGGCCTGGCTGCTCCTCGGGCTCACAGGCTTTATCTATGCCACCGGCATCTCCGGAATCTGGACCTGTTTAGGATGCCTTTTAGGAATAAGCACAGCCTGGATAGTACTGGCACGCAAATTCCGTTCCGAAACAAAAAAATACAACGCAATGACAATGCCCGAGTACTTCTCTACCAAGTTTCCCGAAAAAGCAAACACAATCAGAGTACTTTCAACCCTGATTATAGTCTTTTTCTTCATATTTTATGTTGGCGCCCAGTTCGCAGGAGCAGGCAAAACGATTTTCAAGACATTCGGTCTGGACCCATTCTGGGGGCAGATCATTGCAGCAGCAGTCATCCTTGCATATGCAACAATAGGCGGATTTATCAGTGTCGTGGCGGTCGACACTTTCCAGTCAATCCTAATGATCACAACACTCGTAGTAGCCCCTATCATCATCCTCGTCCATATTTTTTCCGGACAAGCCAACATACCAAATGCCCTTGCTTCTGCAGGCGGCGGTATAGTATCCCTTACCGGAGGCCTTGGCGGATTTGGCGCCGGGCTGCTTATATTCAATAACCTCGCATGGTTTTTTGGCTACCTTGGGGGACAACCACAGCTTAACGCCCGCTTTATGGGAATGAGGAATGACCGCGACGTAAAAATCGGGCGTAATATCGCGGTAGCATGGACTTTCCTTGCCTACGTCGGGGTTATCATCATAGGGCTTGGTTCGATCGTTTTATTCGGCCCCAACGCTGTATCTGACAATGAAATGATCCTCCCTCACATCCTGACCCAGCTCTTCCCATGGTGGCTGGCTGCAATTCTCCTGTCAGGAGCTGTGGCGGCAATGATATCCACTGCCCAGAGCATGCTGCTGGTAGCGGCTTCCTCAATAAGCCAGGATGTATACAGAGGCATCATCAAGAAGGGAAAAGTCTCAGACAGGACTCTGCTAGGCATCTCACGCATCGCTACTCTGCTGATCGGAATACTCGGGCTGATACTTGCACTCACAACTTCTAACTTGATCTATTATATAGTCAGCTACGCATGGGCTGGCATAGGGTGCTCGTTTGCACCCGCAGTTCTTCTGTCCTTTTATTGGAAGCGTTTTGGCTCGGCAGGAGTCGTCACAGCCCTTCTTACCGGTCTCATCACAACAGTTATATGGATTTTTACAGGCCTCGATCATACAATTACTGCACGAGCCGTAACTTTCATTGCCGCCATTTCACTAGCGATAATTGTTACTTTCCTTACAAAAGAAAAGACAAACCTTAAGGTATAAGAAACCTGATTTAACCTGGATTATTCATAAAAATTGCTGATAAGTTATAACAATTAAAATTAGCTTTGATCGTTCCCCATGAAACCTTCAGAACTAGTTTATCCTCAATAATATCGATAATATAATCTAAATCTATTATCAGCAATTTTTACCCTCTGGGCGAGCCGATCTTACCGCATCTGCTGCGTTACAGCACATTCGTGGTGAAGAACCACAACTTCATGTGCTGTGCCTCGCATCTGCAGCAACCTCGACTCGTGAATAATCCAGGTTAACAAGCAAAATCACTAAAAAAATAAAAAAAAACAAAAAATCTTTCAATTTTTTTATTTCCGTAACGACACTATATATGAGGGAAGGCCATAAACGCACTACAATATAGTGCGGTTTTTATAGGTTAACTTGTTTCTTATTAACAAGTTAGAGAAAAAAGTACTTGACAAGCTATTTTTAACGGCTTAGTCTAGGTATGCTGCCTTGGATGAATATGACTAGAATAGTATTTGTTGAGGATCTATTTTAGCCCGCCTATTCTATCAATATCACTAAGGCATGCGTAACCTAAAAGGAGGTTACTATGTCAAGAAAGACTTTATTCAAAGCTACAGCGATTGTGGTATGTTTTGCCATCCTCGCGCTCTCCATGCCAGGCACAGCTCAGGCCAGACCCAACTTCAAACGCATAATCCGCACGCCGATTTCATTTCTAAGTTCCCTGTTCTCTTTCATTCCCGTTCTCAGCCCACATCAGGACAGCACACCCCCCGAGCAGGCAGACGACAGCTCCAATATCAACAAGACGATCAAAACTACGGGTGAATTAGACAGTACAAGACTTAGCGACAGAGACTAAACTCAGAAAGAAAAAATTTAACAATCAAATATTTAAGTCTGCTTATACTCCTTTTTAAGAGGGATTAACATTTTATTCTATAAAAAGGAGAAATTGTATCTACATCACCTTTAAAGGTGAGGAAATTTACTAGAAATCACCCCTAAAATTCATCCTTAAAGACTATTGAATATGCCTCCTGGATTTGCAAAAATCTATCTATATATAATACTAAAAAGAAAAATCTTTAGGACTTGGATTTTGAAGTGAGACAATTTATTATTTGCTTTTTAAGCTTCATTACAGTATTCCCCCTCTTCCCTAAAACTCACAGTTCTACATTTATTAAAGAAATTGAGAGCCAGTACTTCCAATTTTCTAACCAAGCAGAACAATACCGGTTGGCCGGCGAATTTGAAAAATCCATAGACCTTTTTGAAAAATCCTTTCAGACAGCGGAAATAACTCATGACAGTGAAAAAGAATGTATGTCCCTTATGAAGCTTGGACTTTTGTACTGGAACACAGGTAATCTCAATAAGTCAACAGAAAAATATTCATCAGCCCTCGCCATTGCTGAAAAGTTTAACTTAAATCAACAGCATGAAGAAATCAAAAACGCATTAGAAATATTCAATTTGTATTCGGAAGGAAAAAATTTCCGCTCCTCCAGGAAATACCAGCAATCGATCGGAAGCTTCCAAAGTGCAATAGAACTGGCCAGAAAAACCGGAAGCAGGGAACACGAGCTTAAATGCCTCCGGCATTTGAGTGTCACTTATCTCAGGATAAATAATTTGCAGGAATTTCGCATACTGAATGAAAAAGCCCTGGAGATTGCAAAGATCCTGAACCACAGGACAGCAGAAGGAAGATGCTTGAATAATTTAGGTTCATATTATATAAAATTCGGGAACTATTCCAAAGCCATCGGCTATTATGAAAAATCCTTAGAAACTCAAGACGAAAAAAATCAAGACATGGCAGATTACTTGAATAATATCGGGACGATTTATAAATATCTTGGAAACTACGATAAGGCACTGGAATACTTTACTAAAGCACTGAATATAGATAAACAATTCGGCGATGAAAAAACAGCCTCGATGGCTCTAAATAACATAGGAATTACATTCAGGCTGAAAAGCCTGCTCAATTCAAACAAAGAAGATGCTTACAGGGCACTCGGTTATTATTTTGACTCTCTGAAGCTGGCAAAAAAAAATCAATATGCAGAGACAGAAATAGAGGTTTTAAACAACATCGGATCCGTTAATTCCTTTCTCGGGAACAACCATGAATCCCTGAAATACTTTAATACTGCCTACGAAAAGGCAGAACAGATTCAGGATATTGAAGCAATGGGCATGATCCTGAATAACATTGGAATCGTTCATTACAACCAGGGAAATTACGAAGAATCCACCAAATATTACCAAAGGGCTATTGAGCTTGCCATGAGAATCGAAAGGGGCCAGATTCTCTGGGAGGCTTATCTGGAATTAGCCAATGCGTACAAAGAGCAAAACAAATACAAAGAGGCTCTAGAAAGCTATAAAAACTCCATTAAAATAATCGAAGACATGCGCTCACAGATCAAGCTTGAAGAACTCAAGGCAAGTTTTCTAGGCACAGATAAAAGGATCAAACCTTATCAAAACCTCATCGACCTTCTTGTTACTCTCCATCACTCCGCTCCAGAAAAAGGCTACGACTCGGAAGCTTTCGATTACCTCGAAAGAGCAAAGGCAAGAGCATTCCTCGACAGTCTGGAACTTTCAAAGGTTGATATTTCCGGGTCAATCAGCCCTGAACTGAAAAACCGTGAAACAGAACTCATGAAAGACATCTCAAATATCTATACTAAACTCCTGGCTGCAGAACTTTCACCTGAAGAAAAAAACGCTTTCAACGAACGCCTGAAAGACAAAGAAAACGAACTCGAAAGTCTAAAAAGAGAGATACGCATTAAAAGTCCTGCTTATGCGGATCTGAAATATCCCGGGATCATCACTCTAGAAGAAACTCAGAAAAACCTTCTTGATGGCAATACGGCATTTCTGGCCTACTCCATCGGTGAAAAAAGATCCTATGCTTTTGCAATCACCAAGAAAGGACTCAAAATTTTCCCTATACCTTCAAGGGAAGATATCTATAACCTTGTAAAAGACTACAGAGAAATCATTCAGGATAAAGAAAATCTCAATTTTAAGCCGGGCTACTCACTTTACTGCAGTCTTGTTCTTCCCGGCCTGGATAAGAATATAAAAAATATTATTTTCATCCCTGATGACTTCCTTCATGCTCTTCCATTTGAAGCTCTTGTAACCGAAGAAACAAAAAACCGCTGGTTGATCGAGGACTATAAAATCGCCTATGCCCCATCGGTTTCTTCTCTGTGGGAAATCATTAAACGAAAGAGATCGAATGGCAAAAAGCGGGAAATGGACCTTTTAGCAGTTGGAGACCCGGACTACGGCTCTTCAGAAACTAATAGCGGCGGAAACGACATCTTCCAGAATTTTTATTCATCCAAGGCTTTTAATTTCTACAGATTGAAATACAGCGGAATAGAAATCGAAAGGATAAGCTCTCTTTTTAAAAATTCAAAAAGGACTGTTTTTCAAAGAAAGCTGGCCTCTGAGGAAGAAGTGATTAACCACAATCTGGAGAATTACAAAATTATTCACTTTGCTGCTCACAGCCTTATTGACAATACAAGGCCGGCGCGTTCTTCTATTGTTCTTAAACTGGATGATGACCCTGAACAAGATGGCTTTCTCCAGATGAGGGAAATCTTAAATCTTAATCTCAACTCCGACCTTGTCACTCTCTCTGCCTGCCAGACCGGGTGGGGACAGCTTATCAGAGGGGAGGGCATCGAAGGCCTGAACAGGGCCTTCTTTTATGCCGGCTCCTCATCTATTCTGATGAGTCTCTGGGCAGTGAATGACCAGGCAACATACCAACTAATGGAAAGATTCTACATCCATCTCCGGTCTTCCCAATCAATCATGAATGCGTTAAGGAAAGCAAAGCTTGAGATGATAACCTCAGACACTTTGTCTCACCCCTATTATTGGGCAGGTTTCATCATCTCAGGAAAAGCCGATCAAGTTATCTTCCCTAAGCCCATAAAGAAATGGATACTCTACGCAGCCTCACTGCTTCTAGCAGGAAGTTTTATCACCGCTGTTATAAAAAGAAAAAAACAGTGATGGATTATTTATTATTATTTTTCCCAGAATCATTCCAATAGAAAAAAAGTCAGTTCTTTTTTATACAATCTCTCATATTGAATTTCTCTAGCAAACGATAAAACTGACGTCTGCTCTTTCCAATCTCCATGGCAGCTTTTGTCTTATTCCACTTGCATTTTTCTAATATTCTCCTCAATCGTTCTGGAGTCATTGTTGTACTTCTTCCCAATTTTGACATTGCACAATCAAGCTTAACATCTCTTTCAGTTACAATATTCCCTTCAGAAATGATGCATGCTCTTTCAACAATATTTTCTAACTCTCTTATATTTCCAGGAAATTCATAAGCCATTAATTTTTTAATTGCACACTCAGAAATTTCTTTTCCCAGATACTCAGTTCTATTCTTCTTTTTAAGTATATACTCTATCAACAGAGGAATATCTTCCTTTCTCTCTTTTAGAGGGGGAATAATTATACTTGCTACATTAATCCTATAAAATAAATCTTTTCGAAATTTCCCTTTACCTATTTCTTCATATAAATTTTTATTTGTAGCAAAGATAAACCGGGCTGATATTTTTCTGTCGGTTGTCTCTCCGATTCTACGAATTTCTTTATTTTCAATTATACGTAAAATCTTGGCTTGAAAATGTAAAGATAAATCTCCGATCTCGTCAAGAAAAATCGTCCCTCCGCTGGCAGCTTCAAACAATCCTTTTTTCTCTTTTATGGCGCCTGTAAAAGCCCCTCGTACATGGCCAAAAAGCTCCGTTTCAAATAATCCTTCTGGAATATTTGCGCAATTTATTGCTACAAATGGTTTGTTTCTATGGCTACTTAACTCATGAAGTCTTCTTGCAATTAAATCTTTTCCTGTCCCTGTTTCTCCTAAAATCAAAACATTTTTGTCACTCTTAGCGATTTTACAAATAAAATCCAGGTTTTTCTTTAATGCTGAGCTATGCCCAACAATTTTAGTTTCAATAAAAGCCATAACATTCCCTCAGAATAAAAATGAACCTCTGTATGCCTTTCCTCATTATAAAAACGATAGATACAAAATATATTCTCACTTAATCAACAAAAATGGTCTCTAAAAAAAATATTGAGAAAATTTTTAAAAAAAACTACTCTATCTAAATGAAGGATTATTGTCCGGTTTAAAAACCTCATGATATAATTCACAATAAAATGAATTGGGATGAAGACAAGCTCATAACGTTGGAGACTGTTTTAGAAAGATTTTCAAGATTTATCCAAGCACACATCCAAAAATATAACCCACAGAAAAACGGTATTGATCCTGATGATATCTTTCAGGAAATTAAAATAAAAATATGGAAAATTTTAAGAAATGAGAAAAAAATTAAGAATTATTCGTCTTATATTAAGAAGATTGTGAATTCATCTGTTATTGATCAACTTAGAAAATCCAGACGTGAAGAGGGAATCCTTTTCCATGAAAAACTGAAGGAAATTTCTGACCGCAAAAGTTTCTATATTATGGATAGAGCACATAACAGTGGACTCAAAGAAATTATAGGTGAAAGCGTAGATTCTCTCATTGAATCTCGAAGGAAAGTTGTAAGATTATATCTATTAAATATGACAATAGAAGAGATAGCTACTCTCCTTAATTGGAGCAAGGATAAAACTAGAAATCTTCTATATCGCGGATTGGCTGACTTAAAGAAAAAACTGAAAGAAAACGGAATCGAATATGAAAATTAACCATAAAAATATACAAAGGCTTTATCAAGCTTACGTGATGGAAAAAACTACTATTTCTAGAAAAGATTGTCCCTCACCAAAACAAATTGTCAATCTTTTTCGATTTAAAAACTCGAAAAGACAAAAAACAAAAATTCTTGACCATATAGGACATTGTTACTATTGCACCCAAGAATTTAAATATATATTAGCGACTTTAAGACATGAAAGAGAAATAAAACATGCAATAAGCAATTTACTCACTTTAAAAAAAGAAAAAAACAATACTAAAGGAATATTAAAAAAATTATCTTTCTCTCGATTATCCTGGAAATATGCATCAATAGTAACCGGGATTATTTTTTTTATTTCAGTATTTTCAATCATCAGTGTTAAGTTCTCAGAAAAATTGGAGTACCGAGGAACTTACTCACCTCAAATCAAGTTAACCGAACCAATAAACAAAACTTACTCCAAGTCTAGACTTATTTTTAAGTGGAATAAAATAAAGAACTCAGATCATTGTATTCTTGAAATTTTTAGTGATTCACTATATCCCGTTTGGAAAAGTAACAAAATTTTTAACAACCAAATAGTCCTTCCAGAAAAAATTTCAAAAAATTTAGAGAATATTTCATACTTTTGGATGATCACAGCATTCCTTCCCAATGGAGAAGAAGTTGAATCTCGAATTGAAAAATTTATAGTAAAAGAATAGCTAATTTCAACGTTTCAAATATATATTTTGTTTCTATCAATTAAAATTTAGTTTTGAATAAGATTCACCATTTAAAATAAAGGCAGCCCAATAAAATGGATGAGAGAGCTTTGAATTTATCATCTTCAGCTTAGCTAATCGCAGAGATTGAGCTTTATCCATCCCCTGAGAAAGATAGTAATAAAAATTACTCATAAACTTAGCCGAGGACTTATCCTCTATTATCCAAAGTGTTGACACGACTGACCTGACTCCAGAATAGAAAAAAATACGTGGAAGACCTAGGACACCTTCCCCTTTTTCCAGCTTTCCCTTTCCAGTATGACATGCAGAAAGGACAACAAGATCAGCTGTCATTCTAAGATTGTATATTTCTCGGACTTGAAGAAATCCATCCTCCTTCACATCATTATCTAAAGACAAAAGCAATGCAGACCGGGAAGGAAATTTTTCATTTAAAAAACCATGACAGGCAAAATGAATAATATTATAATCCTTAAGAGGGATTTTTTTTATTACATCTTCTTTTGCATCGTCTCTTAGATAAACATCCCGCTTATTTTGTGAAATAAATCTTGAGATTTTTTTAATCTCTTTTTCACTATATGGAAGCGCAGAAAAATTAAATCCTTGATTTTGATAGAATTCTTTCAATATTTCAGAATGTTTTTCAGTCACTTTCTTTTTCTTCGCAGTTTTTTTCGCATAAGAGGGATTTCCAAAAGCTAATAAATCCTTTGAATGCGAAACTGCTTTTTTCTTTTTCGACAAGAACAGCAGAGAAGAGGATGACGGCATATAAGAGATTTTGTATCTTGAAATCAAAAACTCATCTTCTAATGATTGAATATAAGTAGGGAGAATAAGACTCTCAAAAGGAAGATAATAAAGTATTCCATCGGGAATAATTATCAAGTTTTCAATTGTATCAGGAATAACATTTTTATGAAAAAGAAGGAGTTCTTTACACAATCGTTTTGCAGCAAGTCCTCCATAGAATCTTTCCTTTGGGGGATTTGATATAATTTTTAAATACGCTTTTAATGATCGCCTTATTTCTTCCTGTGGAGGAAGTGAAAATAAATTATATTTATCCTTTGTTATAATAAATATAAACGATTGTTTCTCCCCAAGAAAATATTCAATTAATGCTGTATTGCTATTTAGCAATTGCCTCTGGACCTGATCCAAATGGCAGGGTTCAGGAAAAACTATATTAGCAACACCAGGTATTTCAATTCTCATCCTGGCTATTAAAGCAGTATAATCACTTTCAGCATGCTGAAGATCTTTCAATAACTTTATTCTTTTTTCTTTAGAAATATTCGCATTCGATATTTCCTGATTTATTAAAGAAATATGAGCAGACGCCTCACTTTCTCTTTTCATTAAATGGGGACTTAACCCTTTACGAATATTGATCCTGGATTCCTCTAAGATTTCAAGAAAGGCTCTCGCTTTAGCCCTTTCAACAATATGAAAAATTTCCTTTATATAGATACTAGATGCATTATTTATATTCATTTTATATAACAACCCAATCAAAGATTCATAAACTTTTAATTTATTCCTTGCAAAACCCACTTTATAGCTATCAATAACAATTTGGCTTCTCATACAGTCAACAATATCTATGGATTTTTTATAGCACATTGCTGCTTGAGAAAATTCATGCTTCCTTTCATAACATTTCCCAAGACCAAAATAGGCTTCCCATAGGATTTCACTCCCTCTAATCTCAAGGGCTAATTTAATAGCCCTATTGAATGATTCTTCAGCCTTTTTAATCATACTCAGACTCATATAGACTGTTCCCATGTTGTTAAAGATCATACCCATTGCTTCAATATACCGAATCTGCTCTGCTTTTTCATATGCCGAATCAAAGCATTTTATGGCCTCATAGTCATTTCCTGAAGAAGAATAGATAGAACCGATATTGTTTAAAACCTTTATCTCTATTTCTGTATATTGATTTTTTTCTGCCAGCTTCAAGGAGTCAAAATAATAACTTAGTGCCCTGTAAGTGTCTTCTTTGTTTGAATTAAGAAGGCTTTTCAGCCTGAATGTAATTCCTATGTTATTTAGAGCCATCGAGACTGCTTTATCATCTCCGGATTGTTTATCTATTTCCAGTGCTTCCATCAAGAATCCAAGTGCTTTATCATAATTTCCAAGTCTTTTATAAATCGTCCCAATATTATTCAAGCAATCTGCCATGTCTTGATTTTTTTCGTCTTGAGTTTCTAAGGCTTTTTCATAATAATCGATAGCTTTGGAATAATTTCCGAATTTTTTATAATACGATCCTAAATTATTCAAACATCTTCCTTCTGCTGTCTTATGATTCAGACTCTTCGCAATCTGTAGGGCTTTTTCATTCAGCAGGCGGAATTCTTGCAAATTATTTATCCTGAGATAAGTGATACTCAGATGCCGGAGGCACTTAAGCTCATGTTCCAGGCTTCCAGTTTGCCTGGCCAGTTCTATAGCACTTTGGAAGCTTTCGATCGATTGCTGGTATTTCCTTATTGAGCGATATTCCTTCCCATCTAAATAAGACCTATAAATTTCAAGCGCACATCTGCATTTTTCCAGTTCATTCTGTAAACTTAATTTTTTTGCGAGTGATTTAGCCTTAATATAAAACTCTGAAGATTTTTCAAGCTGTCCAATATTCCAATAAAGTAAGCCCAAGCGCATATAGCATTTAACTTGTATATATTCATCATCAATTTCTTTGGCAAACTTTAACTCTTGTTTAAATAGACCAATTGCCTGATGAAAATCTCCTTTTTTTAATAGATTTTCTCCAGTCTCAATGGAAAATTTATTGGACTGAGGGGGGAAATGTTTATTACTTGAATCTCCGGATAATGAGAAAATAAAAAATATTATGATAAAATAAACAAATTTCCTAAAAAGATATCCATGCATCAGACCTATTGAAAGTTATATTATTAAACATTGACTTGTCAATAAAAAATCCAAATTTTAATTTATCAAGCAATTAGATATTAAACCTTAAAATCAATCCCCCTTTTTCTCAACTCCCTATAAAAATTCCCAAATTTCCCCTTTCCTTTTCACAAAGATTACGCTATAATACAGGTAATTCTTGTTTCGCTGGCTGGGCAAGATCGAACTAACCTATAATCCCCTTTTATTTATTTCCCCCACAGCCAGCACTTCTCTATCTGAAGGAGAACACTGCGGTTGATTTTTTATGGCGTATTCACTAATATCATAATCTTACAATTTCTAAGGAGAACACGACATGAGACGCACTGTCATTTTGTCATTCACCCTTTTGTTCCTATGCCATGGCCTCCTGCTGCCTGAAGAAAGGCCCCGCATAAGGAAGTTCGGCATTAAGACTGGAGTGTTAAACCCAGGGAAATGGAACGCAATCACCGATGTCGAGGGGGTCAAAGTCGGACATGTAACCCTCATCGAGGGTGATAATATCCGCACCGGTGTGACTGCAGTACTCCCCCACGGGGGCAACATATTCCAGGAGAAAGTGCCCGCAGGGGTGTGTGTGGCAAACGGCTACGGAAAGCTGATGGGATACACACAGATCGAAGAGCTGGGAAACATCGAGACCCCCATAATCCTGACCAACACACTGAGCGTGCCGACCGCTGCCAATGCGGTCATCACCTACATACTCTCTCTCGAAGGGAATGAAAAAGCAGGCTCTGTTAATGCTGTTGTAGGTGAGACAAATGACGGCTATCTGAACGACATAAGAGGAAGGCATGTGAAAGAAGCAGACGTCATCAGGGCGATAAAGAACGCATCATCAGGCCCTGTGGAGGAAGGTGCGGTTGGCGCCGGCACAGGAACAATCTGCTTCGGCTTCAAGGGTGGAATAGGAACCGCATCGAGGAAGCTTCCCCAATCGAGGGGCGGTTATACTGTGGGTGTGCTTGTCCAGACAAACCACGGAGGCGTGTTCCAGATCAAAGGCCTTCCTGTAGGAGTCCGCCTGGGCCGCTACCCAATGAAGAAGGAGATAGAGAGGGAGTCGGAGGGTTCATGCATGATAGTGGTCGCAACCGATGCACCGCTTGACAGCAGAAACCTGAAGAGGCTTGCGAAGAGGGCACTGCTGGGGATAGCAAGGACAGGCGGCTTTTACTCAAACGCAAGCGGCGACTATGCAATTGCTTTCTCAACAGCCGATGGGATGAGAATACCTCACAGGCCGCAGTCAAGGACCATCAAGACCGAGACACTGCGGAACAGCCAGATGTCCCCGCTGTTTCTTGCGGCTGCCGAGGCTTCGGAAGAAGCCATACTGAACTCGATGTTCAAGGCGCACACAATGACCGGCATGGACGGCCATAAGATAGAAGCCCTGCCGCTGGATAAGGTCAAAGAAATCATGAAAGAGGGTCCGGGGAAATGAAAAAGACAATAGGGATTTTAGGAGGCATGGGGCCTGAAGCCACGGCCTATATGTATGAGCTAATAATAGAAAATACCAGAGCCGAAAAAGACCAGGACCACATCCGGGTAATTGTTTACAGCAGCCCGCAAATCCCGCCGAGGACAGAGGCTCTGCTCAACAAGGGGCAAAGCCCCACTCCCCTGCTCGTAGAGGGTGTTAAAATCCTGAAAAAGGCGGGGGCAGATCTGATCATCATGCCGTGTGTGACCGCGCACTGTTTTTATCCTGAAGTGGCGTCGCAGGTCAAGTTCCGCTTCCTCAGCCTCATCGAAGAATCCCTGAAGTGGACAAAGAAAAACATGCCTGGCCTGAAAAAAGCTGGCCTCATATCGAGCACAGGCACGCTGAAATCAGGGATCTTTCACGATGCATTTTCAGAGGCAGGAATCGAAGTCATTTGCCCCTCAGACGAGGAGCAGCGGCAGGTGATGGAGGCTATTGACGGAAGACAAGGCATCAAGGCTGGTTTCTATTCGGGTCTGTCCAAAGAAATCATTGTCCATACAGCCATGAGCCTCATCCGGAGGGGAGCAGGGGCTGTTATCGCCGGATGCACCGAGGTCCCTCTTGTGCTTAAACCGGAAGACATCCAGAGGCCGCTGATCGAGCCCATGAAAATAACCGCACTCGCAGGGATTAAAGAAGCCGGATATGAAATAACGGCACAGCAGGGATGAGGAAGGGGAACTGCCTGTTCTTCAGGTTTAACAAAGCCGTCTTAAAATGAGGGATTATAAAAATAAGCTTGATGTCGAGTGCCTGAATAAATAAAATGCTTATTAGCCTGGATTATTCACGAGCCGAGCTTGCTGCAGATGCGAGGCACAGCACATGAAGTTGTGGTCCTTCACCACGAATGCCCTGTAACGAAGCAGATGCGGTAAGATCGGCTCGCCTGAAAGGTAAAGAATGCCGATAATAAATTTAAACCCTGAATTAAAAAACCCCAAACGACAGGGAGGTAAACCTTGAAATTAAGAAAGCTGCTGACGCTTATCATAATACTGCTTGTTTGTATCGGCTTGCTTATCGCCCTTACATATGTTGCAGGGGGAAAAGAACCTGCCGAACCGGAATATCTGCCTGAGGGCTGCACCTCGATACTCATCGGGAAAGAAGCCTCTACAGACGGCTCAGTAATGGCCACCCATGCTGCCGACTGCGGTATCTGCGACTTCACATGGCACCATGTTCCTGCGGCAGACCACAAGGAGGGCTCTGTACGTAAGATCTATCACATAAACCAGATCCGAACATGGCATCCGGATGAGGGTGCGAAATGGGAAAATCTGGAGCGGGGCCATACAGGAGTCAACATCCCACAGGCTGCGCATACCTACGGCTACAGATACTCGGTCTTCGGCTACATGAACGACCAGCAGGTGGCAATGGGGGAAGCGAGTATAGGCTGCCAGCGCAAGATGAGAAACTCAACGTCCACGCCTGTCATGGACATCACAATGCTGACGCTGCTTGCCATGGAGCGGAGCAAGACGGCGAGAGAAGCCATCGAGCTGATGGGGTCGCTGGGTGAAAAGTACGGATACGGATTCCATGACAGCGGAGAGATGCTTGCCGTGATTGACGCGGAAGAGGCATGGATATTCGAGATCATGCCTGTCGGGCCGCTGTGGACTCCGGAGAGCGGAAAACCGGGAGCCGTGTGGTGCGCACAGAGAGTGCCGGATGACCATGTCAGCGTCTGCCCGAACGAGTCAAGGATTGGAGAGATAGACCTTAAAGACACAGACCATTTTCTTGCTTCTCCGAATGTCATTTCCTATGCGGTAGAGAACGGTTTCTACGACCCTGCGAGCGGAAAGCCTTTCAACTGGAAGAGGGCATACTGCCCTGCTGAGGGCAGCGCTGCAAGCACTCACGGAAGGAGAGGGCGGCTGTGGCGGTTCTTCGACCTTGTGGCGCCGTCTCGCAAATTCAGCCCGGAACTTCTGAACATGGACTTTCCTTTTTCAATAAAGCCTGACAAAAAGCTCTCGGTGCAGGACGTAATGAGACTCACGAGGGATAAATACCAGGGATGCATGTACGACCCGTCAAAGGGGCTGAAGGCTGGGCCGTTCGCAAACCCGAACTATTTCCGCGGCTTCAAGGTTGACGACAAAAGATATGCAGGCGCCCGGTGCATCAGTGTAAACAACTCGGAGTACACAACCCTTGCTCAGTGCAGGAACTGGCTGCCGGACCAGATAGGTGGGATCCTGTGGGTGGCATTAGGAGCCCAGGACACATCATGCTACACCCCCATCTACGCCGGGGTGACGGAGATCCCCGAATCTTACAGTGTAGGCGACCACTGGATATTTAACAGAGATTCTGCAAGATGGGCCTTTGACTATGTCGATTTCCATACACAGGTCGTTTATTCACAGGCCATTAAAGACGTCATAAAAGCCAGGGAAAAGTGGGAAGGGGGAGCATTAAAGAAGATACCTATTATTGATAAAGCGGCTGTAGAACTTTACAGGAAGGATCCGGCGGCGGCTGTAGAGTTTATAACCGGCTTCAGCGTGAACAACGCAGAACGAACCATAGATGCCTGGTGGAAGCTTGGAGACGACCTTCTCGTCAAATACAATCACCTAAGAAACTATAATGCAGAAAATAGAAAAGTCAGCCATGTGGAATTCCCGGAATGGTGGAACAGGGCAGTAGTGGAGCACGATAAACTCGTGCCGCTGCAGCCTCCCCCGGCACAAAGAAAGAAAAAATAATATAAAATCTTAAAATCATAAATCAGGAGGCAAATTTGAATTTTAAAAAGTCATTAACAGTAACCGCTATTTTGTTTGCCGCGCTGGTTGTATTAAGCGCATTTGTTTTCACATCACAGAATGCTGCGCCTTGCGGAGAGGAATGCCGGCCTGAGGGCTGCACCTCGATACTCGTAGGAAAAGACGCATCGACTGACGGCTCCACGATGACCACGCACACATGCGACTGCGGCATATGCGACTGGACATGGAGGCATGTGCCTGCGGCAGACCACAAAGAGGGTACAGTGCGCAAGATCTACCACATCTCACAGTACAGGACATGGCCGCCGGAACAGGGCATTAAATGGGAAAAATACAAGGATGACTACTCAGGAACCGATATCCCCGAAGTCCCCCATACCTATGCATACAAGCACGGGATGTTCGGCTATATGAACGAGAACCAGGTCGCCATGGGAGAATCGACGATCGGATGCCAGCGCAAGATGAGAAACACTACTCCATCCGCACTGCTTGACCTGACCATGCTGACGATGCTCGGAATGGAGAGAAGCAAGACGGCGAGAGAGATAATCCAGGTCATGGGTTCTCTGGCCGAGAAATATGGATACGGGTTTAACGACGGAGGTGAGATGCTGGCAGTCGCTGATCCAAACGAGGCATGGATATTCGAGATCATGCCTGTCGGGCCGCTGTGGACTCCGGAGAGCGGAAAGCCGGGCGCTGTGTGGTGCGCGCAGAGGGTCCCGGATGACCATGTAAGCGTATGCCCGAACGAGTCAAGAATCGGGGAGATAGACCTTGAGAATCCGGACTATTTCATGGCATCGCCAAATGCTGTCTCATACGCAGTTGAAAACGGGTTCTACGATCCGGAAAGCGGCAAACCTTTCAGTTGGAAGAGGGCATATTCGCCTTCCATGGGTAAAGCAAGCCGACTGTGGCGTTTTTTGGACATTGCGGCGCCTTCCAGGCATTTCAGCCCGGAAACGCCGGACATGGATTTTCCTTTTTCGGTAAAACCCGACAAGAAGCTTTCGGTGCAGGATGTCATGAACATCACGCGCGATAAGTACCAGGGGAGTAAATACGACCCGGCAAAAGGCATTAAAGGCGGGCCTTTCAGCAACCCGAATTATTTCCGCAGCTTTAAACTGGACGACAAAATGTACAGAAGCTCAAGATGCATCTGTGTCAATAATGTTGAATACACAACTATCACCCAGTGCAGGGACTGGCTTCCTGATCCGATCGGAGGAATAGTGTGGCTTTCATTCGGCGCCCAGGACACAGCCTGCTACATGCCTGTCTATACCGGAAGCACGGATGTGCCGGAGTCGTTTAAAGTCGGGGACCATTTCGTGTTTGGCAGGGATTCTGCCAGATGGGCATCCGACTATGTAGATTTCCATACGCAGGTGGTATATTCCTATGCGATAAAAGATGTCAAAGCAGCGCAGGAAAAATGGGAAGGGGGAGCGGTCAAAAGGACAGCGATTATCGACAAAGCTGCAGAAGAGCTCTATAAGAAGGACCCTGCACTGGCAGTCGAGTTCCTCACAGACTACACTATCAACAACGGCAATTCCGTGGTAAACGCATGGTGGGAACTGGGTGACAATCTGCTCGTAACGTACAACCACTTCCGCATTTATGACGCTGTCAAAAGAAAAAGCGGCCGGGTTCAGGCTCCGGAGTGGTGGAACAGAGCTGTGGTTGAGCAGGATAAATTAATTCCTGTGACAACACCTCCGCCGCCGCCAAAGAAAGAAAAGAAATAGAAGCGGTGGCTATTTATTAACTGGAAACTTAATTGTAAAAGCCGTTCCGGCCTTGCGGTCAAGCTTTATCGTACCTCCAATCTGTCTGGTTAAGTCATTCACCATCTGCAGCCCTAATGATTGTGCTTTTCGAAAATCTATATCGTCCGGTAAACCGATGCCGTTATCGCTGACGACAAGAGTAATCATACCCTTTTTATCAGAATGAAGATTTATACAGATTTCGCCTTTTTTTCCTTCCGGAAAAGCATGCTTTATTGAATTCGATAAAAGCTCGTTGATTATCAATCCGCATGGAATCGCCCGATTGAGGTCAAGGAGAACTTCCTCCAAATCAGTCTTTACTGCGACAAGATTTGAATCGACACCATAAGATTGAAAAACATGAACTGCCAACCCGTCGATGTATTGAGCAAAGTTTATTTTTGCCAAATCTTTAGATTGATAAAGCTTTTCATGTATAAGAGCCATGGTGCGGATACGGTTCTGGCACCCTTTTAATATCTCCTGTGTTTTTTTATCCTCGACCTTCGCAGATTGAAGGCGGAGCAGGCTCGATACTATCTGCATGTTGTTTTTCACCCGGTGATGAATCTCCCGCAGCAGCACTTCTTTTTCCTTGAGTGATGCTTTTATTTTCTCCTCCGCCTTCTTGCGCTCGGTGATGTCCAGGAGAGATGCTAAACTAATTTTTGTCCCTGGAATTACATCAACTGACAGTAATATATCTCTGATGCTTCCCTTTCTGTCAATGAGCCGGAACTCATACCTCTTTGGAACAATGGTCGGATCAACCCTGCGCTGTTCATGATAACCCTTCATTCTTTCCAAATCTTCTGCCATAACGAATTCTGTCCATCTCTTCTTTCCCTCTATTTCCTCCCTGGAATAGCCAGATAATCTCTCAAATTCCGCATTTGCCAGGGATATTGCCTTATCTTCTTCAAGGATAACCATAGCGGTTCCAGTGTTTTCAAAAATTGTTCGGTATCGGTCCTCCGACTCCCGCAGCATCTTTTCTACCCGCCTGGACTCTCTAATATCGCGGGCGACACCAAGTCTGCCGATGATATTTCTATCTTCGTCAAAGAGTGAGGTCATATTCAATTCTACCGGGACTTTCTGTCCATCCTTATGCATGATCTCGACTTCATAAAGGGAAATTCTTTCTCCGGAAAGTCCCCGTTTGAAGCGGTCCTTCGTTGTATCTATATACTCAGGAGCAAGGATTTCCGTGAAATCATGTCCCAGAAAATCCTGGATAGAATAACCAACAATATTTTCACCTGCCGGGTTAATGTAAGTAAATCTGCCTTTTCTATCCAATGTAAATATAATATCAGGTACGGTTTCAGTCAGGATGCGGTACTTCTCCTCGCCTTTTCTCAGCGCATCCTCTGCCCTCAATCGAGCAACCAAACTGCTCATTTGGGCGCAAATCGTTTCGAGCGCGTCGCGACTGAAAGAGGGTACCTCGTTCATGGTATGGGAAGCGAGATTCAAACAAGCTATCACTCGACCCGCGTGGCAAACCGGAATGACAGCGATGGCACACAGAGCCTCACGCCGTTTAGCTTTACCCAGGGGCACTCCCAATTTTAGATATTCAGTATAGATTGGCTTACCCGCCATTACGATCCGCGCGTTAGACGAATCTGCATCATAGTGTGATGAGCTGTTGATAAAATCAACCGACAATCCCTTGTGAACGGCAAGGTCTATGCTTCCAGAAGCCTCGTCTACCAGATAAACTCCACCTGAGTCCATCCCTGAAACGCGGATAGCAGCATCAAGGCATAGTTGCACCCCCTCCTCAAGTCCGACAGCCCCAGTAACAGACAGGGCGAGATCACGTTGAGTACGCATTAAATCCTCCGCCCGCTTAAGCTCGGTGATGTCTATAACTACCTCAGCTACTTTATCAACACTTCCATCTCGATTCTGAATTGGTGCTGAAAACAGTTGATAATCTCTTCCATCAATGGCAGTTAATCTAACAGTTTGGGGCTTTCCAGTTTCTATTGCTTTTTTCATAGGACAAAATTCGCAAGGTTCTTTCAATCCCATGTACTTTTCATAGCATAATTCTCCCGTCAGATCACCGAACTTTCTTTTTAAAGTTTCATTTTGAAATACGATTTTATAATCAACTCCCACAATATCAACACCAATTCCTGTATAATCCAATGCATCCATAAAAGACTGCAACTTGTCTCTTTCTGACTTTAGGTTTTTCTCTGCATTTTTGAGTTCAGCTATCTCCTCTTTTAGCTCAGCCGTACGCTTTTCTACCATTTCATCAAGGTGATCGCGATATTTTTTCTCGTCTTCGGTCATTTTTTGTCCTCACATTAACAATCCTTTAAGCTAATACGTAAATACAAAGGCTATAAATATAAGTCCGAGAATGGAAATTTTTAATAATTCCCTTTTATTGATTTTCTTCATTATTCAACCTTTGAGATTTATGCTTTTACTGAATCCAATTTAAAGTTAGTTCTGATATAAAACGTTGAAGTCTGAGAACAAGAAAACACATTAATCAATAATACCCCTTTTGGCAGGAATTTTATTATTTTTAAGCTAACATTCTTAATATAATTACATAAAACTTTTTTTGCAAGTAAAAGATTTGCCGCAAAACGGGATTTTAATGCCGTTTCAGGCATGAAGACAAATGTCAACCTTTGCAGTTATACAGCATGCATAAAATAATTTACTTGAAAATCTTCAAGGAGGCGGCTATTTATTAACTGGAAACTTAATTGTAAAAACCGTTCCGGCCTTGCGGTCAAGCTCTATAGTACCTCCTATCTGTCTTGTTAAGTCATTCACCATCTGCAGCCCTAATGATTGGGCCTTTCGAAAATCTATATCTTCCGGTAAACTGATGCCGTTATCGCTGACGACAAGAGTAATCATACCCTTTTTATCAGAATGAAGATTTACATAGATTTCGCCTTTTTCCCCTTCCGGAAAAGCATGCTTTACTGAATTCGATAAAAGCTCGTTGATTATCAATCCGCATGGAATCGCACGATTGAGGTCAAGGAAAACTTCCTCCAAATCAGTCTTTACTGTGACAAGATTTGAATCGACACCGTAAGATTGAAAAATATGAACTGCCAACCCGTCGATGTATTGAGCATAGTCTATTTTTGCCAAATCTTTAGACTGATAAAGCTTCTCATGTATAATAGACATGGTGTGGATACGGTTCTGGCACCCTCTTAATATCTCCTGTGTTTTTTTATCCTCGACCTTCGCAGATTGAAGGCGGAGCAGGCTCGATACGATCTGCATGTTGTTTTTCACCCGGTGATGAATCTCCCGCAGCAGCACTTCTTTTTCCTTGAGTGATGCTTTTATTTTCTCCTCCGCCTGCTTGCGCTCGGTGATATCTATGACAGATGCTACACTAATTTTTGTCCCTGGAATTACATCAATTGACATTAATATATCTCTGATGCTTCCCTTTTTGTCAATGATCCGGAACTCATATTCCATTGGAGCACTGGTCGGATCAACCCTGCGCCGTTCATGATAACCCTTCATTTTTTCCAAATCTTCTGCCACAATGAATTCTGTCCATTTCTTCTTTCCCTCTATTTCCTTCCTGGAATAGCCAAATAACTTCTCAGCTTCCCTATTTGCCAGGGATATTGTCTTATCTTCTTCAATAATAGCCATAACGGTTCCAGTGTTTTCAAAAATTGTTCGGTATCGGTCCTCCGACTCCCGCAGCATCTTTTCTACCCGCTTGGGCTCTGTAACGTCGCGGGCGACACCAAGTCTGCCGATGATATTTCCATCTTCGTCAAAGAGTGAGGTCATATTCAATTCTACCGGGATTTTCTGTCCATCCTTATGCATGATCTCGACTTCATAAAGGGAAATCTTCTCCCCGGCAAGCCCCCGTTTAAAGAGATCCGTCGTTATATCTATATACTCAGGAGCAAGCACTTCAGTAAAATCATGTCCCAGAAACTCCTGGCTAGAATAACCAACAATATTTTCACCTGCCGGATTAATGTAAGCAAATCTGCCTTTTCTATCCAACGTAAATATAATATCAGGTACGGTTTCAGTCAGGATGCGGTATTTCTCCTCGCTCTTTCTCAACGCATCCTCCGATTCCTTCCTCTTCGTGATTTCTTCCTTCAGATCTATTATCTTCTTTTCCAGTTTACCAACAAGACGCTCGCTGTAGAGTTTGAAGATTCCTTCCTCTTCTTCCAGAACAGGTTTCTTTGCCTCTTTCTTACTCATTTCCACATCTTTGATAACATTTTGTATGATTTTAATGAATTCACCAGGCTCAGCAGGCTTCCGAATGAACTTGTACGCTCCCAATTTTAAAGCGAATATTTCATCATCCTCATCTGTATAAGTGGCTGTGTAAAAAACAAATGGAATATCCTTAAGCTTCTCGTCTTTCTTCACCTCCCTGCAAAGCTTGTATCCATCCATGACCGGCATGAGAATATCGGAAATGATCATGTTAAATCTTTCAGAATATAACTTTTCGAGGGCTTCCGATCCATTGCCAGCCAGCACTACCTCGTAACCTTCACTTTTTAGTATGGTTTCCAATAGATAGAGGTTCTCTTCCTTATCATCCACAATGAGAATTCTCATACTCTCCCTCCTTATTCAATATTCAAGTAACTCGTAATTATCTTTCATTTTAGTTTCCTCCAGACCATTGATGTCCGGGAGTTGAATATCCATGAGTACCAAATCCGGTTTATCTTTTACTGCCAATACCACACTGCTGGCACCGTCTCTCGCCTCGATTACCTCGTGCCCATTTTTCTCAAGAATGAACCTGATTAAATAGAGATTAGTTTCGTTGTCCTCAACTACTAGTATTTTTTTCTTTTCCTTCCTCCTCTTCATATTTTAATGGTAGGGAGAATACAAGTTTGCTTCCCTTTCCAAATTCACTCTCTGCCGAGATCTCGCAGTTTAGAAGGTCTGCATTTTTTTTCGAAAGATAGAGTCCAAGCCCAGTGCTTTCCTGTTTTGGCATTCCCTCAATATTCTCAATATAGATTTGACTGAATGGTTTAAACAACTTATCCATATCTTCTTGTTTTATCCCGATGCCTGTATCCCTAACAGATATCTCTACTGTCCCGTCTTTTCTTACCATCTTTATCCCTATCTCACCTCTTTCTGTAAACTTTACAGCATTGCTCACTAAATTCATAATGACCTGTTCTACTCTTCGTTCATCGCTTTTTATTACCAGGTTCTCGGGTATCTCCATAGTAATCTCAATGCCCTTCTCGGCAGCGGCAATCCTAAAGGACTCCTTCACTTCATGCATAATACTCGACAGATTAAAATTAGCGATGATGGGTTCTATCTTGCCTGCTTCTATCTTGTTAATATCTATTATATCGTTTATAAGCGCTAATAGATGCTTCGCACTGTTGTTTACCATTGTGAGCTGCTTTCTCTGTTCCTCTGATATTTCCCCGGACTTGCCCTGCAATATTATTCCTGTGAAGCCAATTATAGAGTTCAACGGAGTTCTTAATTCATGGCTCATGGAGGCGATGAACATGGATTTTTGCCAGCCAATTTTTTCGAGTTTGTTGTTTGTATCCTTAAGACTCAAGGTTTTTTCTTTCAGTTCCATTGTCCGCTCTTTGACAAGCTCCTCCAGCCTAGTACGCTGTTTCTTTAGCTCCTCCTCCGCCTTCCTGCGCTCGGTGATGTCCAAGAGAGATGCTACACTCATTTTTGTCCCTGGAATTACATCAATCGACAGTAATATATCTCTGATGTTTACCTTTCTGTCAATAAACCGGAACTCATACCTCTTTGGAGCACTGGTCGGATCTACCCTGCGCTGTTCATGATAATCCTTCATTTTTTCCAAATATTCTTCCACAACGAATCCTGTCAATTTCTTCTTGCCCTCTATTTCCTTCCTGGAATAGCCAGATAATCTCTCAAATTCCGCATTTGCCAGGGATATTGTCTTATATTCTTCAAGGATAACCATAGCGGTCCCAGTGTTTTCAAAAATTGTTCGGTATGGTTCCTCCGACTCCCTCAGCACCTTCTGTATCTGCTTGGACTCTGTAATGTCGCGGGTGACACCAAGTCTGCCGATGATATTTCCTTCTTCGTCAAAGAGTGAGGTCACATTCAATTCTACCGGGACTTTCTGTCCATCCTTATGCATGATCTCGACTTCATAAAGGGAAATTCCCTCTCCGGCAAGCCCCCGTTTGAAGCGGTCCGTCGTAGATTCTATGTACTCAGGAGCAAGAATTTCAGTAAAATTATGCCCCAGAAACTCCTGGCTAGAATAACCAACAATATTTTCACCTGCCGGGTTAATGTAAGTAAATCTGCCTTTTCTATCCAATGTAAATATAATATCAGGTACGGTTTCAGTCAGGATGCGGTATTTCTTCTCCGACTCCAACAGTTTTTTCTCTGCATTTTTGCGCTCAGCTATCTCCTCTTTTAACTCAGCCGTACGCTTTTCTACCATTTCCTCAAGGTAATCGCGATATTTTTTCTCGTTTTCGGTCATTTTTTGTCCTCAACTTAATATTGCTAATACGAAAAATACAAAGGCTATAAATATAAGTCCAAGAATGGAAGCTTTGAAATGTTTCCCCTTACATATTTTTTTCATTCCCCTCCCCCCGAGATTTATGCTTTTACTGAATCCAATTTAAAGTTGGTTCTGACATAAAACATTGAAGTCTGAGAACAAGAAAACATATTAATTCCGTTGTAACCAAGCTATTCATTGCCCTTAAGCTAACATCCTTGTTAAGAAATGTAGTCCCTTTAAGTTTTTTTTGCAAGTAAAAGATTTGCTGCAAAACGGATTTTTTTGCCGTTTCAGGCATGAAGATAAATGTCAGCCTTTGCAGTTATACAGCATGCATAAAATAATTTACTTGAAAATCTTCGCCGGGGAAGTAAAATAAACTTTCCGCAGTTAAAAATATCATCATAATGCAAAAACGGATCAAGCAATTTGAAGCATCAGGACTTCACGGAATCAACAATCCTGTCTTCCCGTCCAAAAATAAATCACATTTACCAGCAGCAAAGCATTTCATTTAATATATTCTTGGTCCTGAAGTACGGATAAAAGGAGGTATTTAAATGTTAAATCTTTTCAAAAAACACGGGTTTACGGCAGGCTTATGTGCGGCCGCTGCACTGGTACTTTTAATTTCCGCAGAGTATTCGCCTGCATCCTACTCCCAGCAGATCACTCCTGAAATCTACAGCCAGCTCAGGTACCGCTACATCGGTCCTCCTGGAAACAGGGCTTCGGCTGTTGTGGGAGTGCCGGGCGATCCTATGGTTTACTATATAGGAGCATCTTCCGGAGGGATCTGGAAATCGACTGACGCGGGGGAGCACTGGATTCCTATTTTCGACAGCCAGCCGGCTCAGTCAATCGGGGCTCTTGCTGTTGCACCTTCAGACCCGAATGTCGTCTGGGCTGGTACAGGAGAAGCCTTTGTCCGCAGCAACATCTCCATCGGAAACGGTGTCTACAAATCCACTGATGCGGGAAAGACCTGGAAGCACATGGGTCTCGACGTGACAGGGAGAATCGGAAGAGTTGCGATCGACCCACGGGATCCCGATATCGTCTTTGTTGCTGCAGTGGGGCACTGCTACGGCCCGCAGCAGGAGCGGGGAGTGTTCCGCACCAATGATGGAGGGAAGACATGGGAAAGAGTGCTTTTTGTGGATGAAAATACAGGATGTTTTGAAATTGCAATGGATCCCAACAACCCTCGTATCCTATTCGCAGGAATGTGGCCTCTGGTGATAAGGACCTGGGGAAGGGAGAGCGGCGGACCCAACGGCGGCCTCTATATATCCAGGGACGGGGGCAGCACCTGGAAGCATCTCACGGAACATGGACTGCCCGAGCCCCCAATAGGGAAAGTCGGTGTAGCTGTTGCACCGAGCAATTCCAATGTCGTATATGCGCTCATGGAAACCGGCGCACCAAACCGCGGTGTGCTCTGGAGGTCAAACGACGGCGGAGAGAACTGGAAGCTTGTAAGCTACAACCGCCTGCTTAACGAGCGGCCTCATTATGCCTCGCGTATAATGGTATCGCCGGCCGATGAAAATGAAGTCTATTTTGCTGCCAACAGCCCGAGCATCACATATGACGGCGGCATAACCTCGGAAACAGTTCGCTGGAGCGGCGACTGCCACGACATGTGGGCCGACCCCCTCATTCCGGACAGGATGATGATAAGCGACGACGGGGGCGTCATAATAAGCCTCAACCGGGGGAAAACATGGAAAAGAATCGCTCTTCCTATCGCACAGATGTACCATGTGGCAGTAGACAACCAGATTCCGTACTATGTCTACGGCGGCATGCAGGACGGAAACGGCTATAAAGGGCCGAGCACCGCATCAAGCCGCAGGTCCTGGGGGACGCCTCCTAATGAATGGCAGGCAACGGCAGGAGGCGAGTGCGGTTTTATTGTTCCGGATCCTGTTGACCATAACATCGTGTGGGGAGGAAGCTACAATGCAGACTTCACACGTGTTGACTACAGGACAGGACACATGCGTTCAGTCCAGGTATGGCCGGAATCGGCATACGGTTCACCCGCAGGCCTTCTTAAGTACCGCTTCAACTGGACATTCCCTATCACCATATCACCGCACGACCACAATAAAGTCTACGTCGGAAGCCAGTGCGTACATCAGACAACAGACGGAGGTCGAAGCTGGAAAGTGATCAGTCCGGACCTCAGCACCAATGACCAGAGCAGGATGGGCCTTTCCGGCGGCCTTACAAAAGACAACCTGGGCGTTGAATATGGGTGCATCGTGTTCGCCATAGCCGAGTCGCCCATCGAGGACGGATGTATCTGGGCCGGCACCAATGACGGACTCGTGCATATAACCAGGGACGGCGGCGCTAACTGGACCAATGTCACAAAAAATATACAAAATCTTCCTCCATGGGGCACTGTAAGCAACCTGGAACCTTCCAGGTACGATTCCGGAACTTGTTACATGACAGTGGACTTTCACCAGATGAACAACCGGGACCCTTTTGTATATAAGACTGACGATTACGGAAAGAGCTGGAAATCTATCAGCTCCGATATCCCGAGGAGCGTATTCAGCTATGCACACTGGATACATGAAGATCCGGTGAGGAAAGGAATGCTCTATCTGGGAACAGAGAATGCCATCTATATTTCCTTTAATGACGGCAAAAACTGGCTTCCTCTGCAAAACAACCTGCCTCATGCGCCTGTCCACCATATGGTCATACAGGAACATTTTAATGACCTTGTCGTGGCAACCTACGGCCGCGGATTCTGGATCATGGACGACATCACACCTCTCCAGCAGCTTACTAAGGAAGTCCTCAAGTCGGACGTTCATCTCTTTGTGCCGCGGCAGGCTTACCGGCTGCACAGCGTAACCGGAGGCGCAAGGGTCAATCCACAGGCTTTCATTAACTATTATCTGAATACGGCTCCAAAAGGAAATGTTAAAATCACGATACTGGACGAAGAGGGACGAACAGTGAATACACTCCGCGGAAGCCGTAAAGCAGGGATAAACCGGGTCTCATGGAACCTGAGATACGAGGCGGCAAGAAGGGCAAAGCTTAGAACCAAACCTCCAGGAAACCCTCATGTCGTTGAGGAAAAAAGATTCAGAACCACATGGGAGCAGGAAGGATGGTACCCCATACTGAGCTGGGGGACAAGCGGAGGTTTTTACGGAGCGCTCGCAGCACCCGGGAACTACACTGTGAAGCTTTCTGTTGATGGAGCGGAACTCAGCCGGAAGTTAGTTGTGAAGAAAGACCCGCGTTCGGCCGGAAGCGAAGCAGGTATCCGGGCCCAACTCAATATGCTGCTTGAACTCCGCGGCAATATCAATACCGTGTCTGATATGATCAGCCAGATCGAATGGATGAGAAAGCAGATTTACGACCTGAAAGATATCCTGAAAGGCAGCAGCCATGCCTCTGTAATTACTGCTGCAGATGAACTCGACAAAAAGCTGAGGGCTGTGGAGGACAAAATATTCCAGCCTATGACAGCAGAAGGCGACTCAAAGTCTTTTAGATATCCGAATATGCTGTACTGCAAGCTTTCGGTGCTTGCAGGAGATGTGGCCTCTATGGTCGATTTTGCCCCGAACAAACAGCAGATTGAAGTGCACGAACTGCTTAAAAAACGCATGATAATCTATAAGGGAAAGCTGGACGAATTGATTAAAACCGATGTGCCGGCTTTCAATGACATGCTCGAGGAGAAAAATCTCTCGGTCATCATTGCTGATAAAAGATGAATTTGAGTGCATGTTTGCGCTCCACTAAGATTTTTAACGCCATTTCCTCCCCGATCTTCTCGGCTCTGATGGAACTCCGCATGCTTATCTTAAGCAACGCCACTATGTCCGCGAGCCACCATCAACACCGCTCCTTTGATTCTACAGTGCTCACACATCCATCAGGCCCGACTTAGCGTCGGGTTCCCTCGAAGATCGACTCAGAAAGGCTAAATCTTTCAATGTCACTTCCTCCATCCCCTCAAATTCATATGATAGTTGGTATTATATTAATTCTATCAGCAATTTTTATGAATAATTCAGAAAAACCTGGGTTATTCACGAGTCGAGCTTGCTGCAGATGCAAGGCACAGCGCATGAAGTTGTGGTCCTTCACCACGAATGGACTGGTCACCGAATGGACGTCTTGCACATTTTTTTCCAAAGTTCTATAATGATATTTGGAAGGAAAACCATTGAAAAGACATATTTTTACATGTTTGTTTCTCTGCATGATTTTTTTGTTTCCCGCCCTAGGGAATCCCAAGAAAA
>Ga0307379_10001666_pt1 | contig 34498 bp, 30 predicted proteins | sample UN2MG_FD_202237 | JGI IMG/M metagenome (GOLD analysis project Ga0307379, IMG submission 202237) | Soil microbial communities from Risofladan, Vaasa, Finland - UN-2 | ecosystem: Environmental > Terrestrial > Soil > Coastal area > Acid sulfate soil | place: Finland: Risofladan, Vaasa | collected...
CTGGCAGGCTTTTGTTAACGGCAAAAAAGCGGTCATCGACTACAATAATGACCATGGTTTGATGCGCCTGACTCTCTCGCCCGGTGAAAATCAAGTAACTTTTAAATTTTTAAGAACCCCTCTTCGGGCGATTTCGGAAGCAGTTAGTTTAATCGGGCTGTTGATTTATATCGTTATGATTGGATTTCTCTTAAGCCCCAACGACAGAAAGCCGGGGAGAAAGCTAGTTCTGCCATTATGGAACAAGAAGTAAAATTCTCGGTAATCATTCCCAATTGGAATGGCCAGAAATTATTGGAAAAAAACTTGCCGATAGTCATCGAGGCTAGCGGAGCGGCGGAAATTATTGTGGTTGACGATAATTCTCCAGACCAAAGTAATCTTTTCTTGAAAGCGAATTTTCCCCGAGTAAAAGTTATTAGCCATCGGAAAAATTTGGGTTTTGGAGCGGCCTGCAATACGGGGGTAGCGGCGGCCAAGGGCCATTTAGTGGCTCTTCTCAATTTGGATGTCGTGCCCGAGAAGGGCTTCTTGGAAAAAGTTAAGGACCATTTTCACTCGCCGGAGGTTTTTGCCGTTTCTTTTAATGAGCCGCAAAACAGTTGGGCCAGAATCAGCTGGAGAAATGGTTTTTTTGAACACGAGTTGGGTGAAAGAACCGATAAAACTCACATTAGCGGTTGGGCCAATGGAGGGAGCGCGCTTTTTCGAAAATCAATGTGGCTTAAGCTGGGGGGGTTTGACGAGCTTTTTCGGCCTTTTTATTGGGAAGATATTGATCTTTCATATCGGGCTTGGAAACGAGGATGGAAAATCCTTTGGGAACCAAAGGCGGTCGCGTACCACCAGCATGAATCGATTATCGGCCGACACTTTTCGCGGACCTATGTTAATTATATTTCTCAAAGAAACCAGCTTTTTTTCATTTGGAAGAATATTACCGACAAAGAAATGCTTGCCGAGCATCGGCGGAATTTATCGGCGAGATTAGCCAAACCTGGATTTTGGCGGCCGTTTTTAGGGTCATTGATGAAAATAAACCAGGTTCTTCCCAGAAGAAAGATAGAGAAGGAGGAGCAAGAGGTAACCGATTCGGAGATATTTAATTTTTTTAAGCAAGAATGAAAGAGAAGCTTTCCATTATTATTGTTTCTTGGAATACTGTAGACTTACTGCGAGCTTGTCTGAAGAGCATTAAAGAAGAGGTGGGAAGGTTGAAGGAAATAGTGGTGGAAGTCGTGGTGGTGGATAACGCTTCGACGGACGGTTCGTCCGAGATGGTCAAAAAGGATTTCCCTCGGGTCAAGCTAATCCAAAACGAGAAAAATTTAGGTTTTGCTACCGCTGTTAATCAGGGTCTTCGTCAGACTCAGGGTGAAGCACGGTTGCTGCTTAACTCTGATACTCGACTGACTAAGGGAAGTTTGGGAAAACTTTTAGAGTTTGAAAAGGAGGTTGGCCCGGCGATAATTGGCGCCAGATTAATTAATCCTGACAGCAGTGTTCAGCCGTCAGTTTTTCACCTGCCTAGTATTAAAAGAGCCGTTTTGGAATATTGGTTGGGTAAGAAAGGATATTTTTCAAAATATGCTCCTGCCGGAAGTGAGCCTCAAGAAGTGGGGGCAGTGTCCGGTGGAGCGATGTTGATTTCCTGGAAAATTATTGAAAAAATTGGGCTTTTGGATGAGCGCTATTTTATGTATTTTGAAGATTTGGATTATTGCCGCCGGGCCAGGAAAGCTGGCTTTAAGGTTTACTACCTGCCAACGGCAGAAATAATTCATGAACACGGAGCCAGCGGCAGAAAGCTGGCAGCCGTCGAAGAGCAGTGGCGGCGGCTGGTTCCCAGCAGCAAGATTTACTATGGTTTATTGACTCACTATTTAATCACCGGGATTATCTGGAGTGGCCAGAAGCTAAGAAGGCTTTTCTTTAAAGCAGGCACTTGATATTATTGTTGTAGATGGAAGGAAAATTTAAAGCTCTCCTGGGCAGCCGAAAGCTTCAATTCATTTTATTTCTTTTGACCTTCTTCTTGGGCTTTGGCTTAAGGCTCTGGAAATACCCTTTTTATCCCCTAACCGCTAACGCCGAAGAGTATATCTTTGTTTGGCAGGGGCTTTCACTGCTCGAAAAGGGTGTGCCGATAACTTGGAGCGATTTACCGGTTTATCCCAAAGAAAATATTTTCTGGGAGGGAGTAGCCAAAAATCCGACTCAAAAAGGAGAACTAGGAGTGAGATTAATTAGTCCTTGGCTAGACCAGCCCCCTTTGTTTTCTTTGTTAGTGGGAAGCTTTTATAAACTTTACCGTCCCGAGAACTTTACGATAATTTCAACTTACATTACTAGAGCGCCAATGCTGGCTATTTCTTTTTTTAGTCTCCTTTTTGTTTATTTGCTGGCAAAGAAACTTTTTGGTTATTGGCTGGGCATTTTGTCCCTTCTTGTTTACGGAACGGTTCCGATTATGGTTTTTGGCTCGAGGTTGGTCGTTCCGGAAAATCTAATCGCCCTTGGCTATTTAGGGGTCTTATTTTTACTGCTCAGTTACTTTGAGACCCAAAAGGGTTGGCAGAGAGACCTGGCCATTCTTTTGGCAGGGATTACCGGGCTTTTTAAGCCCACCGGTTTTCTCCTGGTTCCCTTCTTGGCTTTCTGGCTTTGGAAAAAGAAAAGTTGGAAAGAAGGAATTTTGGCGGGGGTCATCGGAGCGATTTTATTCTTTGTCCCCTATTTTTGGTATGGTTTTTATTTTGGAAAGGAACTTTTTTTAAGGGTTTTGGAGTATCAATCTCTCCGGCCGGCGGGATGGAGCAGTTTGACTTACTTTATTGCCAATCCAGGTTTTAGCGTTGAAGTTTTTCTAGATGGTTTTTTGGTTATTGGTTTCTTCAGTTTGGTCTATTTGATTTTCAAAAAACGGGACGAAGGCGAAGAGCTGATCCTTTTTTCCTTTGTTTTCACCATTCTGACAGTAATAATTTCCGGTGGGCGGCACGACCAGCTTACTTGGTATCGTTATCCTGTTTATCCTTTTATGAGTATTGCCATTGCTTTACTAGTTAAAGATTTAGTTTTTAACCCCAGTTTTGTTAAAAGTGCGATTTTTATTCCTTTGTTTATGGCTAATGCTGATTTGCTGGAAAATCCCTTTTGGAGAGTTAACTTTTTTATTAATGTTAAGTTTTATCGCTTAGCCTTTTTTGTTTTACTACTGCCGTCCATTCTAGCCATACTTTATAAAAAGAAAATTTTGGTTAAATTTTCGCGCTGGGCGATTATTATTGCTTTTGCTTTTGGAGTTTTTTTCAACACTTGGGTTATAAAGGGAAGATTTAACCTTCTTTGCGACCATACTGATCAGTGCGCCTTGCCCGCTAAAGTTAATTTGCTTCAGCCCTTTATTAGGGTCAATAAATAATGAAAAACCGGGGGAAGAGACCGTCTAAATTAAAAATATGGCTGGGAGCACTATTAGGGGTTTCTTTTGGTTTACGGGCGGTTGGTTTGTTTAATCCTTACTTTGGTTTGAGCCAGGATGAAGCCTTATTTCTTAATCATCTTTCAGATAAGGCAGTGACTATTTGTGAGAATGAGGGGGATTGTTTTTTGCCGCTCTCAGCTTGGTTTTTTCGATTACCTCATTTTTTGGGAACTGCCGGCCCTCAGTCAATTATTTACTGGGGTCGACTATCAACTCTGATCTTTAGTTGTCTTACTTTATTGATAGCTTATCGGCTGGTTAGGGCAGAGAAGGAAGAAAGGAAGGGATTGGGGGAAATTTTTCTTTTGATTCTTGCCTTCACCCCCCAGCTGGTTTTCTTGGGTCGGTTTTTTTCTCCCTCGGGTTTAGGCTTACCCCTTTTTCTAGCCGCTTTTTACTTGGTGTGGCGTCGCCGAAATGGTGGGTGGTTGTCAATTTTACTAATTTTTTCTCTGATTGCCGGAGCTCTTTTTTCTAGTCTTTATTTATTTTTGCCATCTCTTTTTCTTTTGTTACTGGCCATTTTTTTGATTTTCCAAGAAAAAAAGAAGCTTCCCCTAAGGTCTTTTTCCTTTTTGCTGGTTTTCTTAACTCTTCTAGCCACTTTTTTCTTACTGCGTTCAAACAACTTTTTGGTTTTGAAAAGAACATCGGGTTTTTTTAACGATATCGGCTTTATCAATGCCATTAATGCTTCCCGGGGAATTGAACAAAATTTTGGCTATCCTTTACTGGGGAGAATTCTTTTTAATAAGCTTTATTTTTTTATTTTTTGGCTGGCTAACTTTTGGGGGCAATACAGTTTAGCTAGGATATTTTCTTTAGTGGAGAGTGGGGGATTTTCTACCTTAATTGCTAACGGGCCAATGTTATTGGTCTTCGCGCCCTTCTTTGTCTGGGGGCTTTTAAAGTCATTTAATTTTTTGCCTCCAAAGAAAGCTTTTGTCTGGCTCGGGCTTTTGTTTTTGGGAGGAATTTCTTCTTCGCTTTTGGCTTCAGCTTTTAATCAGGACGCCTTTGTCTTGGCTCTTTTCCCGATTGCTCTTTATGTTGCCTTGGGAATTGTCCAGTTGGGCAAAAAACCCTTTTGGTGGAAAGTTTTCTTGTTTTTCTTAGGAATAAACCTTCTTATTAGCTACTTTAAAATCTTTGACGATTTTCGCCGTTCAGAATTATTGCCTAATCAAAAACTTTATTTTTCCTTAATGATGTCAAAATGAAGAGAAGAACGACAGTTTTGATGGTCTTAATTATCCTCCTGGTTTCCTTTTTCTTGCGTTTCTGGAAACTTTCTTCTTACCCGGTTTCCCTCAGCATTGACGAAGTGATTATTGGTTATGATAGCTATTCAATTTTGAAAACCGCCAAGGATCATTGGGGAGAGTTTTTGCCACTCGCGTTTAAGTCAGTCGGTGATTACAAAGCGCCGATCTTAGTTTATTTAATGATCCCGGCAATCAAATTTCTTGGTTTAAGTGAGTTTAGTATTCGTTTTACGGTTGCGCTTTTGGGTAGTTTGACTCCTTTGGTCGTCTATTCCCTGGTTAATTTACTTCTTAATAATAAGCGAATTGCCTTGATTGGTGCTTTTCTCTTGGCAATTTCTCCTTGGCATATTCAATATTCTCGACTGACCCACGAGGCAATAATTGCCCTACTTTTTTTCCTCTTAGGTTGTTTGGTGTTTATCGGCAGTCTGAAAAATAAAGGTAAGTTTTGGTGGCTATCCGGGATATTTTTTTGTCTCTCAATTTATTCTTATCATTCTGAAAGAATATTTGTCCCGGTATTTCTGGTTTCTCTCCTTTTAGTATATAGGAAGGAGATTTGGACTAGTAAAAAGAACGCCTTGATGGCCTTGATGGTGGCAGTTATTCTCTCGTTGCCCATGGTCCACATGATTTTTTCCTCTAAGGGGCTAATAAGACCAAAATCAGTTTTTATTACTAACGATTATGAGCTAAGGACTTTACGGTGGGAGAAGATTTCTCAATGGGAGAAGCCCAGTTTTGTCGAGATGATTTTGAACGGAAAGGCAACTAATGCATTTTCCTTTTGGATAAAGCGCTATTTGGAATATAGCGATTTTTCTTTCCTCTTTTTTAAGGGGATGAGTTTTACTCACCCTAAGTTTCCCGATGTTGGCTTGATGTATTTAATCGAATTGCCCTTCTTTGTTTTGGGGGCAGTTGTCTTGGTAAACAAAATGAAAATTGAAAAAGGAAGTAAAAGGTTAGTTTTCATTTGGGCTCTTCTAGGTCCACTTTCAGCCTCTTTGGCCAATAATTCTCAGCACACTTCAAGAAGTCTAACTCTTGTCCCGATACCGCAGATTCTGGTGGCAGTGGGAGCTTGGTATTTCATTCAATGGCTTCGTGGAACGAAGATTCGGTCTGTTTACCAAATGGCCATTTCTCTGGCAATCATAATGTTTGGTCTGAGCAATATCTATGGTTATCTCGACCTTTATTATGTCCATTGCCCGGTTCACTATTCTCATTATTGGATGTATGGGATGAAAGAGGTGTCTTTATATCTTTGGCAGAACAAGGATAACTATGATCAAATTATTATTGATCCGGATTTTGGAGTGGAGGCCAAAAATATTACTGGAATTCCTTTTGCTTACCTTTTAGTCTACGGTAAAGTGGAGCCGGCGGTTATTCAAAAAGCTCGCCTGGGCCGGGGAGAATTTGGCTTTGAAAACTTTGTCTTTCGCAATGTTTATTGGCCGGAGGATAGACATCTTAAGAATACTCTTCTCGTGGCCAGCTTTTGGCAGCTTTCGCCCCAAGAAATCCCTTCTTCCCAGATTGTTAAAGTGGTATCGTTATATAATAAGATGCCAATGTTTTATTTGGTAAAAACTAGTATTTGGTAAAAACCGAGAGATGATCCAAGCGTTAGCTTTCACTATCATAAAATTGCTATTTTTTTCCCCCCTTGCCATTTTAGTTCTCTTTCTTCCCGGAATGTTTCTTTTGGGAAAGAGGGGGGGGGAGCTGGAGCCAGAAGCAGAAAGCCTTCTCTCTTTTGTTTTAGGTATAGTTCTATTTTCCTCTGCGGCAGTTCTGCTGGGCGTTTTAAAGCTAAGATTTTTGTCTTTGCCGCTAATAGCGGGAATCGACTTCCTTCTCTTAAGAAAAAGTTCGTTTAAAAGCATCCTCTCTCCTTTGTTGTCTTTGCTTAAAAACAAAATTTTAATCGGGCTCATTATTTTAGGGATATTTGTTCAGGGGATGATAAATTTCCCCAGTGGTTTTCGGTACCCCGGAGGTTATTATTTCTGGAGTGCTCATGGCCATGATGGATTGTGGCATGTGGCGGTAATGCAGGAGATCGCCAGGCACTTCCCCCCCAATAATCCCTTATATGCCAATCAGCCGCTCTTGAACTATCACTACGCGAGCAATATTTTTATGGGAGAATTCTATCGCCTTTTTCCCTTTTTAGGTTCCTTAGACCTTTATTTTCGCTTTTTCCCGATCTTACTGTCGTTTTTGATTAGTTTGAGTGTTTTTTGTTTTGCCAAAAAAAGATGGAATCAAAGAGTTGGTTATTGGTCAGTTTTCTTTACTTATGCTTGCGGCAGTTTTGGCTATATCGTCTCGATTCTTAATCATCGGTTTCCCTTAAGCGGAGAAACCACTTTTTGGGCTTCTCAGGGTAATACTATTTTAGGCAATCCACCGTATGCTTTAGGAATAATTTTATTAACTACCATCTTGTTTGTACTCGAACTTTGGATAAAAACTAAAGAGAATTTCTGGCTTTATCTAATCGCGTTTTTGGGTTATGGACTGGCGGTAGTAAAAGTTTCTTCGGGAGTAGTGGCCGTCTTTGCTTTGGGAATGAGTGGTTTGTATCTTTGGTGGCGCGAGAGAAAAATAGGTCTCCTAGCCTCTGGGGTTTTCCTAGCAGCGAGCAATTTTGGCCTTTTAAAGTTGATCAGTCCAACCGCCGGCTCGTTTTTAATTTTTGAGCCACTTTGGTTTACCAGAACAATGATGGTTAGTAAACTTGGCAACGTTGATTGGGAGTTAAGGCGGCAGCATTATCTTTGGAAAAATTCCTGGCATAGCCTCCTGCGGGTGGTTCAGTTAGAACTAGAGGCGATCGCCATCTTTATTATTGGCAATTCGGGAATGAGGATTATTGGCTTTTGGGAATTGATCAAAAATGTCGGTAGGGGGTGGCTTAAGAAAATAGATGGTGTTGATATCTTTATTGCCTCTTCTCTCTTGTTTTCGGTGGGGTTTGTGCTTCTTTTTGTGCAGAGGGGAATTATCTATAACCTGATTCAGTTTATTCAAATTTATCTTCATTTTTTAGGCATATTGGCAGCCGCAACGACGGTGGCTCTTTTAGGAAAGTTGAAGAGCCGGTCAGTTAGACTGGCAATTTCAACTTTGGTAATAATTTTAGCTGTTCCGACGGTGATCGGTAATTTTTTTGATTTTTATGGACCGGGCAAAGGCCCCTTATCGAAAGTTACTCCGGCGGAAGAAGAGGCTTTAGGCTGGCTTAAGAATAATTCTACCCCTGAAGAGGTTGTTTTAAGTAAACCTTTTGTCGGGGACGGCGAATGGCGATATCCTAAGCAACCTTGGCCGATTTCTGCCTGGTATAGTACGGCCTATATTTTCGTTTTTTCCAATCGGTATGCCTATCTAACCGGCGAAGAACAGCTGATGATTACCGGTTATAAAACCGAAGAGGACTTGAAACAAATGAGAAGTTTTTTTGACCAAACCAACCTGCTTTTGGGAAGAGCCTTTTTAAAGGATAAGAAGATAAGTTATATTTACGTTCGCAAAGATGAGCTGAAAAGTCCTCTTTTGGAAAAACAAAACGGGATTAGAAAAGTCTTTGAAAACGAAGAAGCTTTAATCTACCGAGTAATTTAAATAATCAAAAAGAATGCTTAAAGGTGAGAAAGACAAACTTTTGTTAATTGCCATTTTGGTTTTGGCTACTTTCTTAAGACTCTTTAACCTCAGTCAGGTGCCGCCGGAGCTTTTTGGTGATGAATTGGATGTCGGCTACCAGGCCTTTAGCTTATGGCGAACTGGCCGTGACTATCAAGGCCAAAGTTTTCCAGTTTATATCCATTCCCTGAATGAGTGGCGCGCTCCCCTGCTTATGTATCTGACGGCGCCGGCCGTGGGGATTTTGGGTTTGAATGAATGGGGAGTTAGACTGGTGCCGGCAATTTTCGGAGTCTTAAATGTTTTTCTTTTTTATCTTTTAGTTCTAAAACTGACTCAAAATCAGCGCTTGGCTTTATTAAGCGCTTTTGTCGGGGCGATAATTCCTTGGCATATTCATTATTCCCGGGTCGCTTTTGAATCAACCTTGCTTTTAAGTTTAGTTCTCTTGGGGACAATCGCCTTTTTAGGAAAAAAGTGGTTCCTGGCAGCCATAAGTTTTGCTCTTTCTTTCTACACTTACAATACCGCCAACGTTTTTGTTCCTTTATTGATTTTAGGCCTTAGCTGGCTTCTTTTTCCGAAAGCCGGTTGGCTAGACAAAAAGCTGACCACTGCTGGATTTTTATTAGTAGTTTTTTGCCTGCCTTTGTTTTGGACAATGATTAGAGGGGAGGGGGCGACTCGTTTTCGGTCAATCAATATTTTTAACGATCCCAAAGTGATTGACACGATTGTTTTTAAACGGACGACCGGGGTCGGTGGAGTTGAGCGGGTTTTTCATAATAAGCTAACGGCTTGGGGAAAAAGCTTTTTAAATAATTATCTAACCAGTTTTTCTTTTCAATTTCTTTTTCTTAATGGTGATCCTAATCCGCGCCATAATGTTCCGGGATTTGGGGAAATTTACTGGGGATTTTTGCCCTTTTTCCTGGCGGGGATCTTTTTGCTTTTTAGGAGTAGGGAAGAGCGGCTAAAAAAAGTGGTTTTCCTTTGGCTTTTTTTGGCTCCCTTGTCGTCGGTTCTAACAGTTGATGGGGGCAACCATGCCACCCGGCTTTTTTTAATGATTCCTCCACTGGTGATTTTGATTGCTTATGGGGTCGATTCTCTCTGCCGTTCGGCTAAATCCCTGGTTCTTTTTCTCGTTCTGGCTTTAGTTTTTACCGCTTCATGGTCCCATGAATACGATGTCCATTATGGAAAGGAACAAAGCCGTTTTTGGGGTGTCGGTTATAAGGAAGCCTTAACTTGGCTGGCTAGATATGAGGATGAATATCCGCGGGTAGTTCTCAATAATGAACATGATCCGATATTGTTGCGCTATCTTTTTTGGACTCAAAAAGACCCTTGTTGGTTATGGCAGAATTATACCGGTGATGCCAGAAAAGAAAATCTTCTTCCCGGTTTCGCCGGATTTAGAGTGGGGTCGGTTTATTTGGGAGGGATAGCAAGTGAAAATAAGGGAGAGTGGCTGCAGCAAAATTTGGATGAAAAAACGGTTTTTCTTGCTTTTCAGAGAGACGAAATTCCCGGAGATTGGAATTGGGAAGAATCTCCCCCGGCGGGTATAAAAGTTTTAAAATTGGTAAAAGAAACATTTTCAAATGAACCCTATATTTATCTACTGACTAAGGGAGCGAAACGATGATGGGAAAAATTATTTTATTCTTAGAAAGAAATTTTTCTTGGCTTTCGAAACCCCGTTTGATTTTGCTGGTAATTCTTTTTTTAGCCGCTTTTTTGCGTTTTTACCGTTTGGCGGATAATCCTCCTTCCTTGAACTGGGACGAAATTTCTCACGGCTATAACGCTTATTCAATTCTTAAAACCGGTCGCGATGAGTGGGGCAGTCGCCTCCCGCTAATTTTTCGGGCCTACGGCGACTATAAATTGCCTTCGTACATTTATTTATCAATATTACCGATTGCCTTGTTTGGATTGAAAGCGTTTTCTGTCCGTTTTATTTCCGCTTCCGCCGGAGTCGTTTTGGTTTTCTTAACTTATTTGATTACTAAAAAAGTCAGCCAGAAGGAAGGTTTTGCTTTGTTTGCCTCTCTCTTAACCGCCGTTTCTCCCTGGAGCCTCTTTGTTTCTCGGGTGGCTCTTGAGGCAAATTTAGCGGTTCTTTTGTTTGCGGCCGGATTTTGGTTTTTCCTGCAATGGCGGGAGAAAGGAAGGGGCCTTCTCTGGGTGGCCTTTTTTTGGGGATTGGCCCTGTATGCTTATAATTCGGCTCGGATTTTAGTCCCGCTTTTTGCCTTTTTGGCAGCGGCAGCGGTTTTTAAAAAGAAAAGGCTGAAACAATCGGCCTTAGCAGGAGTGATATTTTTGATATTTTTAGTTCCTTTTGTCGGCCAGCTTTTTGATCAAACCGGGAAAGCCCGATTTGACTTAGTTACTCCCTTGGACCAAGGAACAATAATGCGTATCAATGAAAAAAGGACTGCTTCCAAATTACCTCCAGGAGTCGCTCGGGCTATTTATAACCGCCCCACTTTTTTTGTTACCTACGCGGTGAAAAATTATCTGGCCAACCTGTCGCCGAAGTACCTTTTTTTTAGAGGAGGCAGTCATTATCAATTTTCTCAGCCCGAGCATGAACTTTTATATTTGGTTGTCGCTCCCTTTTTGCTCTTAGGAATCTTAAGGGCGTTTTGGCGGAAGGATGATCAGGAGAGATTAATTGGAATCTGGTTTTTTTTCGGCTTTCTGCCGTCAGCGATTACCAGGGACGCCCCTCATGTTTTAAGAAGCCTTTTAGTTTTACCAGCGCCGATGATTCTCACCGCTCTTGGCTTAAAAGAGATTTTGACGGAAGTTGGCCCGAAATCGCGTTTTAAAGGGAAGCTTTTAATGGCCATACTTTCGCTGGCAGTAATGATAAGTTTTTCCCGCTGGTGGCAAGATTATTGGCGAATCTATCAGCCGACTTATTCTTGGGCTTGGCAATATGGCTATCGGGAAGCAATCGCTTTTGTCCAAAAAAATGCCGCCCGATACGACAAAATCATTCTCACTAAGCGCTATGGAGAACCGCATGAATTTTTACTCTTTTATTTGAAATATGACCCGCGACAGTACCAAAATCCTCAAGGGAAGAAGTGGGATTATCATGCCAATTGGTATTGGGTTGACGGGTTTGATAAATTCGTTTTTATGAATGATTGGGAAGTTAAATATCTGGCGACTTGCCCTCGGGGGGCCAAGTGCCTTTTATTAACGAGTCCGGAGAATTATCCAAAGGGCTGGCAGAAAATAGAAGCGGTTAACTTTCTGGACGGGAAGCCGGCCTTTGAAATCTTGGAGCAATGATAAGCTTAATAATTTTTACCCTGGCTTTTATTTTAAGAATTTTCCTCCCTACCTTAACGGGGGCCACTCCGGCAGTGTTTTTGGGAGCCTTGACGGTCGTGACCACCTATTTTTTAATCAGGGAAGCTCAAGTTGAGCGCGCGGAGTCAATCGCTCGATTGTCCGCTTTGCTTTTGGCCATTAACCCTTGGCATATTTTGGTTTCTCGAGAGTTTATTTTAGGGGACGGTTTATTATTAGCCGTTACTTTAGGACTTTGGTTTTTCTTTCATTTTGAGGGAAAGAAAAAGGTTAGAAAAACGGCGGTGGCTTTGACCGGGATAATTTTTGGCGGGGTATTTCTAAAAGAAAGTCTCTCTTTTCATTCACTGACAGAGATTGCCGATCGTTATGGAGCGCCTTTTTCCGGACAATTCCTCTTTTTTGCCGGGGATTGGTTTGGTTTAAATAAAGCGGCGGCTTATCAGGGGGCAATGTACGATTTAGATATTGTTTTTTTGCTTTGGGGGTTGGGATACTTAATCAGCAAAAAAAGAGACCGATTTGAAAACTTGATTCTTTATTGGCTTTTGCTTGCTCCGCTACCGGCGATTTTTTTTCCTGAAAAGCCGCTTTCCTTGGCCTCTTTTGGCCTCGTTATTCCTTTGGTTTTTCTTGTTGCCCAAGGGGTTGACAGATTATTTTGGTCCTTAAGGAAAAAACCACTCTGGGCTAAAGTTTCCACTCAGCTCTTTTTATGGTCGGGATATGGTTTTTGCCTAATTCGGTTTGTTGATTTAATTTTTAACCACCGCTAATGAAAAAAATCGCTCTGATCGTCGTTATCCTCTCGGCTCTCTTTTTGAGGGTTTATAAATTGGCCGAGTTTCCCACTGGTTTAAATGCGGATGAGGCGGCAATTGGTTATAACGCTTATTCTCTTTTACAGACCGGGAAAGATGAGTTCGGTCACTCTTGGCCGATAAACTTTCAATCGTTTAATGATTGGAAACCAGGCCTTTATTTTTATCTGGTGCTGCCTTGGGTGAAAATTTTGGGCTTAAATGAATGGGCGGTGCGCTTGCCGTCAGCGGTCTTGGGAGTCTTAACCGTCTTGGTCGGGTATTTTTTGGTTAAAGAATTAGCTGAGCTGGGGGAAAAGACGGCCGGTTGGGCTTGGTTAACGGCCTTGCTTTTGGCAATTTCTCCCTGGCATTTGCACTTTTCCCGCGGCGGTTGGGAAACGAATGCGGCGACTTTTTTTATGGCCTTAGGAGTATTTTTGTTTTTGCGGGCAATAAAAAGACCCCACTTTTTCCTTTTTAGTGTGGTTTCTTTTCTGGCGGCGATGTTTGCTTACCATAGTGCTCGGTTAGTGGTCCCCCTTTTGGTCTTGGGTTTGGGATTAATGAATCGAAAGAAGATTTTCGTTCGGGAGAATCGAGTTTGGCTGGGCGTCACTTTTGTCGCGGGAGGATTGATTTTCGGTTTACTTTTGTTTTCCATGACCGGTCAAGCCGGGACTTCTCGCTTTGCCGGAGTCGGTCTTTTGGCCGATCAAGGCCCTCTTTGGCGGGTGAATGAATTAAGAGGCGAGCATTCCCAGCCGGCGGCCCTCTTTCCCACCTTGGTTCATAATCGCTATTTTGAGTATGGACGGCAATTTTTGGACAATTATTTGCGTCATTTCAGCAGTTTTTTTCTGTTTACTGAAGGGGACGAAATTCAGCGGAACCGAGTGCCGGGAATGGGTCAAATGTATTTAATTGAAGCTCCTTTGCTAATTTTAGGTTTATATTTCTTATTAAAGTGCCGGCCGAAAAATTGGCAGATTCTTTTTTGGTGGTTGGCGGTGGCGCCGGTTGCTTCCGCTTTAACTTTTCAGTCTCCTCACGCAATTCGGGCTCTTAATTTAGTGGTTCCTTTAACCATTGTCACTGCTTACGGAATAGATAATTTGAAGAAAAGGATGGAAAAAAGCCGCCTTTCTCTTATCGTTACTGTCGCCTTGGTGATTTTGGCTTATCTGGGAAACTTCGCTTTCTATCTTTATCAATATTATGTCCGTTATCCGCAACTTTATCCGGCGGCTTGGGAGGACGGTTTTAAACAGCTAGGGAACTACTTGGTTGAGAATCAGGAGAATTTTGGGAAAATTTATATCACTAACCGCTACGATCAACCTTATATTCTTTTGGCCTTTTATTTAAAATACCCGCCGGCAGAGTTTCAGAGGGAAGCCAAGCTTTCTTTGCGTGACCAGTATGGCTTTTCCACGGTTGAGCATTTCGATAAATTTTATTTCGGACCGATTGATTGGTCCCATTTGCAAAAAGCCACGGGGATAATGATAGTAGGGACTACCGAGGAAGTCCCTGATTCTGCTAAAATAGCGAAAAGGATATATTTCAAAGATGGTCAGAAAGAAGTCTTCAGAATTGTCGAGAATTAAACTCTCGGTGGCGTTGGCTACCTTCAACGAGGAAAAGAATCTTGAGCAATGCCTTAAAGGGGTGAAGGGGATAGCTGACGAAATAGCCGTTGTCGACGGCTCTTCCAGCGACGAAACGGTTAAAATTGCTCAAAGCCTGGGTGCCAGGGTAATTATCACTACTAACAAGCCGATTTTCCATATTAATAAGCAGCAAGCAATTGACGAGTGTCGGGGAGAGTGGATTCTCCAGCTTGACGCTGACGAAATAATCACCCCCGAATTGGCGGAGGAAATAAGGGGAATAGTTGACCATCCCGATCAGGCACAGTTGCCCAATGCTTTTTTGATTAAACGAAAGAAGATGTTTTTGGGGCAGTGGATTGAAAAAGGGGGTCAGTATCCCGACCCGGTGATTCGTTTCTTTAAAAAAGGGAAGGCTCGTCTCCCTTGTGAAAATGTTCATGAGCAAATGGCAACGGAGGGGAAAGTTGGCTGGCTCAAAAATCCTTTGATTCATCTTTCCACTCCCAGTTTTGCCGTTTATTTGACTAAAGATAATCGTTATTCCTCTTTAACGGCCCAAGAGCTAAAAGAGAAAAAGGTGAGCTTGAGCGGTTGGAGCTGCTTGAATTATGGTCTTTGGCAACCAGTCAAAACCTTTTTTTCCCTCTTTATTCGCCACCGTGGTTTTCAAGACGGTTTTCCCGGCTTTGTCTTTGCCTTCTATTCAGGTTTGCATCATTTTACTGCTTATGCTAAATATTGGGAGATGGAGAAAGATGGCCAGGTTGATTTAAGTAAAGACTGGGTCTAATTATGTTGAGAGTGGGTTTTGATATCAGCGCTTTATTAGGACCAAGTGGCTTTCGGGGAGTGGGTAAATATACGGCTCAATTGCTAACTGCCTTGCGGACGAGCAAAAAGGTGAAAGTAGTGGAAATCAAGGATAACTTCCCTTTACCGACGGTTGACTTAATTCATTATCCCTTTTTTGATTTTTACTTTTTAACTCTGCCTTTAATAAAAAAGAAAAAAACAGTGGTCACGATTCATGATTGTACCCCCTTGGTCTTCCCTAAATATTATCCGGTCGGGATTAAGGGTAAATTGAAATTGGGTTTGCAGAAACTTTCCCTGAAAAGTGTGGCGGCGGTTTTAGCTGACTCGGAAACTTCCAAAAAAGATATTGTCCGTTTTTTGGGAGTGTCTGAGAAAAAGATTTACGTCACTTATTTGGCCGCCGATAAAATTTATCGAAAATTGCCTCGAGAAGATAAGTGGATAGCCCTAATAAGGAAGCGTTGTCAATTACCCGGGAGGTTTCTTTTATACGTCGGAGACATTAATTACAATAAGAATCTTCCTTGTTTGATTAAGGCTTTTAAGGAGTTGAATTTGGAAGATTGCTCTTTGGTGCTCGTAGGGAAAGCCTTTAAAAACCCGCGATTAAAAGAGGCGAGAGAAATAATGGAGTTAGTGAAAGAATTGGGCTTGAAAGAGAAAGTGCGCATTTTAGGCTTTGTTCCCGACGGTGATTTGGTAAAAATTTACAATTTAGCCCAGCTTTTTTGTTTTCCTTCGCTTTATGAAGGGTTTGGTTTGCCTTTATTGGAAGCGATGAGTTGTGGATGTCCGGTTTTGGCGAGTAATGCCGGCAGCTTGCCCGAAGTGGCTGGAGAAGCGGCTTTTTTAGTGGAACCGACTTCGGCTCAAAGGATTGCGGAAGGGATAAAAATGGTTTTAGAAAACGAAAAGCTTCGGGAGAAACTTATTACCGCCGGATTAGAAAGAGTGAAAGAATTTTCGTGGGCGAAAACTGCTCAAAAAACAATTGCTGTTTACCAAGAAGTTAGTCATTCCCGATGAAAAAAAGTAACCTCAAAATTAATCTTTTAGGAGATTTTTGGCGGAGGAATTGGAGAGCAATAGTTTTTATCTTAGCGGTTTTTGTTTTTTGGCAGGTAGCCTTGAGCGCTCTTTCAAGGTTTTCCCCCTCTTTCTTGCCGACAAAAATGACTTTTCTATATCAGGAAGAAATTCCTCGTAATCCTCAGTTTTTGTGGAGCCGGGCGAATTTTGACGGCGTTCATTATTTGTATATTAGCCGTTTCGGTTATGGCTTATATCAGCAAGCGTTTTTCCCGGGTTATCCTTGGTTAATAAGCGCTCTTAAGCCGGTCTGGGGAGGAAGTGACCTTTTGGCGGCAGTCCTGATTGCTAATTTTTGCCTTTGGGGATTTTTGTTACTTTTTTACCGGTTAATTTCTCTTGACTATCAGGAAAAGGTTGCCCGACAGACGATTCTTTTTTTCCTCCTTTTCCCCACCGCTTTTTTCTTGGGAATGGTTTATACCGAAAGTCTGTTTTTGCTGCTCATTATTGGCAGTTTTTATGCCGCCAGGAAGGGTAACTGGTGGTTAGCGGGAGCCTTAGGAGGATTATCTTCGTATGTTCGTCTGGGGGGCATTTTTCTCCTGCCGGCTCTTGCTTGGGAATGGTATCAACAAAACCATAAAAATCTTAGGACCGGGGTGGCAAGCCTGCCCTCTTTGCTGCTCATTCCGGCCGGGCTTTTAGCTTATATGAAGTTTCTTTGGGAAAAATATCAAGACCCTTTGCTTTTTTTCCATGTCCAATCTTACTTTGGGGCCGAAAGAAGTGGTGGCAAAATTATCCTTTTGTATCAGGTTTTTTGGCGCTATTTGAAGATGGCGCTAACCACCAAACTAGACCCCCTTTATTTTACGGTTTGGTTGGAAATCGGGGTGGCCGTTGGGTTTTTGCTTTTGCTTTTTTTGGCTTACAAAAAAGGAGTGAGAACTTCCTATCTTATTTTTGGGATTATTTCTTATCTGGTTCCTACCTGCACGGGCACTTTTTCTTCTATGCCTCGCTACGTTTTGGCTTTATTCCCCTGCTTTATTTATTTAGGGACAATCAAAAATAAACTTCTTTACTATTTCTTGGCGTTGATTTTTAGTTTTCTTCTGATTCTTTGTTCGGTTTTCTTTTATCAAGGATATTGGATTGCTTAGCGTGTTGGCCAGAATCAAACAAGTTATCTTAGGTAACCTCGTCATTCGGGGGAGTATAATTGTTTTTCTCGGTTCCAGTATCGCTAACCTGGCTGCCTATCTGTTCCACTTGGCGATGGGAAGGATGCTGGGGCCAGCGGACTATGGGGTATTGGCCAGCTTAATTTCCCTTTCTTCTTTTTTAAGTATTCCCGTGGCAGTCTTAGGGATAATTTTGGTTAAGTTTGTTTCTCAGACAGTTAATCAGCGAGAGAAAGCGGGTTTATTCGTTTCTCAAATAATAAAAAAGTCCTTGGTCTTTGGCTTGTTAGGTTTGCTGCTTTTTTTCCTTGCCCATCCCCTCTTAAAAGACTTAGTTAAAATTAGCTCCTTTTTTCCATTTTTGGCCGTCGGCCTAACTTTTTACTGGGGGATTTTTATGGTCATTACTACCTCTGCTCTTCAAGGGGCAATGGAGTTTTTCTCTTTAAGCTTTCTTACCGCTTTTGGTTCGTTGATGAAACTGCTAATTGCTTTCGGTTTGGTTTGGTTGGGTTTTGGGGTTAACGGGGCTGTTTCCGCTCTGGCTTGGTCGGTCCTGCTAACGGCAATTTTAGGCTATTTTTTCTTGGGAAGGAAATTAACCATTAATTACCGAAAACAAATTAAGATTCAAGATTACTTTGAAAAAATAAATGAGTATGCGCTGATGATTTTTCTCTCCAATCTTGCTCTCACCTCATTCTTCACGGTGGACGTGATTTTGGCTCGGTATTTTTTGTCTCCTTTAGCCGCCGGTGGTTATGCCGCTCTTTCCATCCTGGGAAAGGTGATTTTTCTCGCTTCCAGTTCGATTGTTTCCGTAATGTTCCCTCTGGTTTCTTCTCGGCAAGCTGAAGGCAGAAACTATGCGAAGATACTTAAACTGAGTTTCTTTTTAGTTTTCATTGCTTCTGTGGTAATTAGTTTTGCTTATTTTCTTTCCCCTCGGCTGATTATTCAGGTGCCTTTCGGAGAAAAATATTTGGAGTTTGCTCCCAACCTGGGCTTATTTGCCGTTTTTATTTCCCTTTATTCTCTCTGTTCACTCTTAATAAATTTTTTTCTTTCTATTTCTTACCTTAAGGCGATTTTTTTACCTGTCGTCGCTGCCATCTTGCAAGTAATACTAGTTTGTTTTTATCACCAAAAAATTAGCCAAATAGTCATTGCTAATATCATCACGATGTCTTTGCTGTTGTTGGGACTATTGCTATTTTATTTTAAATCACTTAGCTTAAAGAAAGAAATTTAAAAATCCAGCAATGGCAAAAGAGATAAAAGAAACGCTTTCCGTTATTGTCCCGGCTTACCGGCAGGAAGGAACAATTGCTAAAGATTTACAAAACATCGAGAGCGTTTTGCAGCAAATAAACTGCGACTATGAAATTATTTGCGTCGTGGATGGAATGGCGGATAAGACTTTTAAGGCAGCCCGCCGGCTCGGCTCTCCGAAAATAAAGGTGGTCGGTTATCAGACTAATCACGGTAAGGGTTATGCCGTTCGGTATGGAATGGCTCGGGCTAAGGGCAATTTAATCGCCTTTATCGATGCCGGGATGGATATTAACCCCAATGCGCTTTCGATGCTTTTGGAACATATGAAATGGTATGGCTCAGACGTGATTGTTGGCTCAATCAGACATTCCGCCTCCAAGGTTATTGGTTACCCCCTTAAAAGAAAAATTTTCAGCTTCGGTTATCATCTTTTAGTTGAGTTTTTATTTGGATTGAGAATTACCGATAGTCAAAGGGGGATTAAAATTTTTCGGCGGGAGGTGCTGGAAAAAGTTTTGCCTAGGCTTTTAGTGAAAGAGTATGCCTTCGATATTGAAATCCTGTCAGTAGCTTACCGTCTTGGCTTTCGAAAAATTCATGATGGTCCGGTAGAAATGGACGCCAGGAAATTCAAATATTCAAGCATCAAAACTTCCACTGTTTTAGATATGCTGCTCGACACCTTGGCCGTTTTTTACCGTTTGAAAATTCTTAAATATTATGACAGTAAAAATAAAAGAAAATGGGTTTACGATAAAGAGCTTGATATGAGGATTAATGTGGGTTGAAAAAGAAAAGCGGCAGAAGTATCAAAGGTATCAGAAATATCAAATGAGTAAAAATCCAATCTTCTCTGTTATTATTCCGGTTAGGACAATCACTCCTTACGTTAGAGAAACGGTAGATTATTTACGCCAGCAAACAGAACAAAGCTTCGAAATAATAATTGTAACCGACCAGAAGGAAACGCTTAGAGGAGCGAGGATAGTTGCTAGCGGCGAGCCAACACCGGCCTTTAAGAGAAATTTAGGCACTAAAGAGGCAAAGGGTGGGGTATTGGCTTTTTTAGATGATGATTCATATCCTCGCCGGGATTGGCTTAAAAATGCTCTTTCTGTTTTTGTCGAGAACGAAGAAAAAATTGCCGCTGTTTGCGGCCCGACTCTGACGCCGCCTAAAGATAATCTTCAGCAGCAAGCCTCCGGTTGGGTTTGGGCCAGTTGGTTGGGGAGTGGTGGAGCAGGGGTCTATCGTAATAGGATTATGTCTCGACGGGAGGTTGATGATTTCCCCTCAGTAAATTTATTGGTAAAAAAGTCAGACTTTGAAAAGGTGGGAGGATTTGATATCAAGCATTGGCCGGGAGAAGATACGAAACTTTGCCTTGATTTAGTGAAAATGAGTAAAAAGATTATCTACGACCCGAATGTTTTAGTTTTTCATCACCGTCGAGCAGTTTTTTTACCCCATTTGAAACAAATTAGCCGGTATGCCTTAAGAAGAGGCCACTTTGCCCGCATCTTCCCCGAAACATCCTTTCGTTTGGGATATCTTATTCCTTCTTTGTTTGCCTATGGAGGAACTTTGGGTTTAATTTTTGCCTTGGTTTTTCCGCCCTTTCGCTCTCTTTACTTGCTACTTGCTACTGGCTACTGGCTACTTCTTGTGTTTACCCTACTTGAGGTTTGGTTTAAAGAAAAAAACCTTTATCTTGCTTTTTTGGTTAGTGTGGCTATTTTCTTGACCCACTTGACCTATGGTTTCCTCTTTCCCTTTGGCTTTTTCCAAAAAAACCTTAAAGCCACTCCTCACCAGGTTGACCGTCAGAAAAAAACTTATTTGGGAGGTTGAGTTAAGCCTTCCAGAAGCTTTCTTGCTTCCTGGTCGTTCGGGTCCAATTGCAAGGAAACCATTAATTCTTCCCGAGCCGCCTTACTCTCTCCTAAATTTATGTAGGCGAAGGCGAGGAAGGTATGGAGTTTGGCGCTGCCGGGGTTTAACTGAATTGCTTTTTTAAGGTTTTCTGCTGCTGGGGAGAAGTTTTTCTGGTTAAGATAAATAGCGGCCAGGTTTTGGTAAGATTGCCAAATATTAGAGTTAGTTTGAAGAGCCTTTTGATAGTTTTGGATAGCTAAATCAATTTCTCCCATTTGAAGATAGGTATTAGCCAGATTATGATAAGCATCGCCATAGTTTGGCAGAAGCTCAATTGCAATTTTAAATTCCGCCACTGCCTTTTCGAATTCGCCTTGGCGGGAATAAAGGTCGCCGAGGTTATTATGGTTTTGGGGGCTAGAAGGAGAAGTTTTAGCTGCCGCCAGCCAAAGAGTATCCTGATTTTTCCAGTCTCGATTGCGCCTGATAGTCCTTATGGAGAGCAAGGGGATGATGACAGCCAAAAAGAGGTAAGGCAGTATTTTCCAATTAAGTCTTTCGCTTATCTTTTGGACTAGATAGGCTACCAGGACAAAGATTCCAATCGATCCCATGTAGACGTAGCGTTCAGCGACAATCCAGGCAATTTTCAAAGGGGTTAGAGAAGGGAGAAGGGCAATTATGAAAAACGAAAGCCAAAAGAAAGTTCTTTTGTCTTTCTTAATAAAATATGTTGCTATTGCGATAAATCCAATGATCATGATCATTCTTAAGATGAATTCAGAATTTGTGAACGCCATTTCGGAATGATAGAGTGTCAGACCAGAGGGCCAAAAGATTAAGCTTAAATAAGAGGAAACCGCAATCGGGATTTGAGCGAGAGGATTATAGAGACCTCCTTGCTGATAAAAGGAAGTTTGGAGAGCAGTGATTCTTTGGCCAAGTAGCCCAAATAAATACAATGCCCAAACAAAACCAGTCAGAGTAAAAGGCATTAATCTTTTCCAGTTTTTTCTAAGGCTACCCAAGGTCAATTCATACCAGAAAATTATCCCGGTGAAAACAACGGCCTGGAATGCCTGGGTTAAGGCAAGATAAAAAAGCATGAAGGAAATGAAGTAGACTGAGATCTTCTTTTCTTTTTCGGATTTAATATAGACTAAAAATGTCAACAAAAGAAAAAAGGTGGAGATAGAATATGGCCCGCCCGAAATCCAGGTCACGCTTTCGGCTAAAATAGGATGAACGGCAAAGAGACTGGCGACCAGAAGAGGAATATGGGGAGAGAAGAAGAAATTCATTAGGGTAAATAAAGTTAAAGTCGAACCCAAGTGGCAAAGAAGGTTAGTTAAGCGGAAGAAAAAGGGGTTTAAGCCAAATAAGCGGTAAGTTATTGCCAAAAGAGAACTTCTTAGATTAAAAATAAAACTAAAACCGCCCTCGGGATTCAGATTACTGATTTTTGGATTGTCCCTAATGGAGGAGATATCGTCCGAGAGAAAATCATTACCGAGCGAGTTTAGATAAATTGTTAGGGCTAAAAGGGTCAGGAAGATTAGGGTTGGCCAATTTTTTCTGATAAATTCATTAAGGCCAAATTTACCCGAATGACTAGTCCCGCTGACTGGATTTTGATTTTCAAAATGGGAGGAATATTTTTCATACTTTTCCTTTGCCAGGTGCTCTCGGAGATAGGTCCTTAGCTCGTCGGGGGAAATGCCCAGTCCAGCGGCTAAGTCTTCAAAAGAGAGCTTTTTGAGATTTTTCTTAAGGAATTTTTTTTGCGATTTGGTTAAGTTCATACCAGGCTATTTATGTTATACTAAAAATTAATGAAAATTGCCAATTGTAAATCAACAATTGTATGAAAATTGTTCTCGGCTACCCGCCGCTGGATTGTCAGAAGGGTATTCCTCAAATTTCCCAAAACCGACAATTTCAGTGGACAAAAGGTGGACCGGTGGCCTACTTTATTTATCCGGTTGTGCCTGCTTGTGCCGCCAGTTTATTAAAAGAAAAAGACTATCAGGTTTTTTGGCTGGATGGATTGGCGGAAAAGATGAATTACGAGCAATGGGAGAAAAAACTTCTGGAAATTAATCCCGATATTTTGGCAATAGAGACCAAAACGCCGGTAATCAAATACCACTGGCAAATTATAAATAAGTTAAAAAAAGATTCTCCTCGACTTAAAATAGTTTTGATGGGCGACCATGTTACTGCCCTCCCGCAGGAAAGTATGGAAAACTCGTTAGCGGATTTTGTGATTACCGGCGGAGATTATGATTTTGGGCTTTTGAGTATTGCCAATTATCTTGCCAAAGGAGAAAAACTAGAGCCTGGGATTTGGTACAGAGAAGAAAGGGGGAATGAGATTAGGAATTCAGGGAAGTTTACTTTAAGCCATCACTTGGGTGAGCTGCCTATTATTGACCGCGACTTAACCAAGTGGCGGCTTTATGCTTTTAAGAATTCTAATTTTTATCAGGCTCCAGGCGCTTACACGATGTTTGGGCGGGATTGCTGGTGGGGGAAATGTACTTTTTGTTCCTGGACGACTCTTTTTCCGGGGGAGAAATATCGGGTAATGAGCGTTAAGCAGGCGATTGAAGAAGTGGAGAATTTAGTTGAGAATTACGGGGTTAAAGAAATTATGGATGACTCGGGAACTTTTCCGATTGGTGATTGGCTGAGGGAATTTTGCCGGGAGGTTATGAGGCGAGGATATCAGAAGAAAGTTCGTTTCGATTGTAACCTGCGGTTTAATGCCGGGATGACTAAAGAAGATTATCTTTTAATGGGTCAGGCCGGTTTTCGTTTTGTCCTTTATGGTCTCGAGTCGGCTTCCCAAGAAACTTTAGAGAGGATTAATAAAAATTTGCGAGTTGAGCAAATTGAGCCGGTTTTGAAATGGGCAAAAGAGGCGGGTTTAAAGCCACACCTGACGGTTATGGTTGGCTACCCTTGGGAGAGCGAAAAAGATGTTAATAACACGATTGCCTTTGCAGAAAAGCTTTTCCGGGACGGACTGGCTGATTCTTTGCAGGCAACAGTAGTGATTCCTTATCCCGGGACGCCGCTTTTTGACGATTGTCTTAAAAACAAGCTTTTGAAAACTAAGGATTGGAACCGTTATGATATGCAGGAAGCGATTATGAAAACTAAAGTGCCGGAGGGAAAACTTCTGGGAGCGGTTCGCAGTCTTTATAGTCGATCGATTTGGACGCCCAGGTTTATTTTCAACACTCTTTCTCAACTTAAATCGATTGCCGGCATAAAGTATGTTGGATTTCAAGGGTTTAAATATTTAGCAAAATTGCTGGAGTTTAGTTAATAAGGTGCTGCCGCTAATTTCCATTGTTATCACGACTAAGAACGAAGAGAGGAATATTGAAAATTGTTTGAAAAGCATTGGGTTGCAGACTTATCCTTCAGATAAAATTGAAATTATTGTTGTCGATAATAATTCGTCAGACAAAACGAAGAAGATAGCCAGAAAATACACTTCAAAAGTCTTTAATAAAGGGCCGGAAAGATCAGCTCAACGGAATTTCGGTATGATTGATAAGGCCAGGGGAAAATATGTGATGTATTTGGATGCGGATATGATTTTATCATCAGCCGCGATAGACAGGTCGGTGGAGAAATTAGAGAAGAGGGATATCTCTGCCCTGTATATTCCGGAAATTGTTTTAGGAAATTCTTATTGGGGTGAAGTGAGGAGATTCGAAAGAAGTTTTTATGATGGGACAGTTATCGATTGCATTCGGATTATAGAAAGAGATATTTTTGAGAAAGTGGGTGGGTTTGATTTGGATATGACTGGGCCGGAAGATTGGGACTTAGACAAAAAGATAAGAGGAATTGGAAAGGTAGATGTTTTAGACAAGTACAATTTCGGAGAGATTAACCGAAAAGTGGAAAGAATTAACTTTTCTAAAAGTGATTGGCTAAACAAGCTGATTAAACTTAGTTCTTTGGGACTAATTTACCATAATGAAGCGGAATTTAATCTCAAAAAGTATCTGCAAAAGAAACAGTACTATGGCCAGAGCTTCAAGGCGTATATTGGCAAGTGGGGTAAAAATGACTCGGATGTTAAAAAGCAGTTTGGGTTATGGTACCGTTACTTTGCCGTTTTCTTGACCAGCGATAAAAGGGCGAACATTCTGAAATTTCCGGATTTATTACTGGGAATGTTCTTTTTGCGTTTTTTGGTAGGATTTAATTATTTAATCAAAAAAATTTTGTGAAAAGAAAGCCAGCTTTACCTAAGCTTAAGTTTAGTATTTGTATTCCCACTTATAACGGCGCTAAGGTCATTGGCGAGACACTTCGGAGTATTTTGAGCCAGAGCTTCAAAGATTATGAAATTATTATTGTCGATGATCAGTCCAAAGATGACACCGAGAAAGTCATAAAAAGTTTCAGAGATAAAAGAATTAAATTTTTCAAAAATAAAGTCAATTTAGGTTATTCCAAGAATTTGGAGGAATGCCGAAAAAAGGCCACGAGAGACATAATTTATCTGATGGGGCAGGATGATATCTTAGGGAAAGAGGCTCTGCTGAACACCTACAAAGCGTTTAGGCAATCTTTGGATATTGGGGCTGTCACCAGGCCGTATTTCTGGTTTGATAAAGAAATTAAAAAGCCGGTCAGGGCAAAAGAGCAGATGAATTCGAATAAAGATACGGTGGTAAAGATTACCGACAGCCCCCAAAAGGTGATTGAAGTATTTAAAACCTTGGACCAGTTCAGCGGGTTAGCCTATAGGCGGGAGTTTATGGATTTGCCCTTTCATCCTGACATTTTTCCCTGTCACATCTACCCCTTTGCTTCGATTTTTAAAAAACATCCGATTGTCTTTTTGAAAGACTATAATGTGGCAGTAAGAATCAGTAGTAGTCAAACGCGCAGTGTTTCCTCGATTTACAACAAATCGCCGATGAAAAGCTGGAAAGAAATGTTTGACTCTGTTTTTTATGAAAAGAAATTTCGAAAGTTAAAAGATTACTGCATTAAAAACTTTGTCGCCGTCAACTATGTCGGTTTAGTCCAAATTAAGAATTACGTCCGCTTCCGCTACCTTTTAAGAGAAATTTGGTATTTGATAAGCTATCGCTGGCAAAATCTTTTTAGTCTTCAGTTTTGGTTTTTCAGTTTGGGTTGTCTTGTTATACCGCCCTTTTTGCTCATCCCGATGGTTGACTGGTATAAAAATAAGGTTTATTCCCGGCTTTTGATTAACCTTAAGTTTGAGTATGAATTATGAAAGATATGATTAATCGATTACACCGTTCAAGGTTTTTCGGAAGGATATTTCATACGCTTGATTATTGCCTGCAGGAGGAGCTAAAAGGTTGTCAAACAGTTTTAGATTTAGGTTGTGGGCCAAGCTCTCCCCTCCAGCATTGTAAAAATATCAAATATTCGGTTGGGGTGGAAGCCTTTAAGCCTTACTTGGAACTATCAAAAAAGAGGAAAATCCATAATAAATATCTGAATAAAAAAGTTGAAGAACTTGATTTTCCCGAAAAGAGTTTTGATGCCGTAATTATGATTGAGGTCTTGGAGCATTTACCGGAAAAAACGGGTCTCTTGATGCTAAAAAAAGCGGAAAAATGGACGAAAAGAAAGGTTATCGTTTCCTCGCCCAACGGTTTTATTCCCCAGAAAGCGGTTGATAACAATCCTTTTCAAAAGCATCTTTCAGGATGGGATTATAAAAAGATGAAAAAGCAGGGTTATAGAGTTCGTGGGCTAGCAGGTCTAAGGTTTTTAAGGCGGGAAGTCCAGAACGAGACGATGGGAGATGATTTGCTCACTTCAATTAGATTTAAGCCAAAGATATTTTGGTTTATCGTGGCAACCCTAAGTCAAACATTCACTTATTATTTTCCATCCATGGCTTTTGAACTATTTAGCGTTATTAATCTTGAAAAAAAATAATAGAAATGCAAGGAATTAATCACATTTTAATTAAACCTTCTAAATTTTTTTGGTTGCCGAATTTATCATTGGATAGTTTAATGCCAAATAAAAATAATATTATGAAAAAATTTTTTAATAAAGTTTTAAGGAAATTTTCTTCCTTTTTAGATATAACAGGATATGCGATTATACTGATAATTATTAACCTGAAGACTCTCTCTAAGTTTAGAAATAATTATGGCAGTTTTGGTACTTGCCGTAATGAAAAAAAGAAAAGAATAATTAATGTTGGGAATGTTTCTTCTATTTTTCTTGGTGATATTATTGAAATAATAAGGGGATTAAAGGAAAGACCTAAAAGAATTCTTCTTGCCGGAGATAACAATGGTTGTAAAAAGCCTTTTAAGAAAGCCTTGAATTTAGACTCATCCGAGATTGTTACCGCTGGATTATTAAAGCCAAATGATTTCTTATGGAATTTTGAACATGATACTCCCAAGATGGGAAAATTTGATTTAATCTTAAGTCAGGCGATGCTCGAACATTTGGTTAATCCTTATAAGCATGTTGAAGAATTATCAAAGCTTCTTGTTAAAGGAGGGCATTTGGTTGTTCACACCGTTATGCCGGGTTACGATTACCACCCGTGTCCAGTTGATACTCTAAGATACTATCCAGATTGGTTTGAAGAAGTTGCCATTAGATTAAAATTGAAAATCGAAAAAAAGGATATAAGGAATAGCCATATTTTTTACGTTTTCGAAAAATAATCATTTGAAACTAACAAAATGATAAAGTTTATTAAGCTAATTTGTAACTCAACAAAATTTTCAAAGATTTTCCATGCTCTTATTTCTTGCCTTAAAAAAGAACTTAAAGAACTTAAGGACTGTGAATTTGTTTTGGATTTGGGTGGCGGGCCAAACCTTCCAATTCAAAAGCATCTTTCAGGATGGAGTTTCAAAAAAATGCGGTCTTTGGATTATGAAAGCAGAGGCTTGGCCGGTTTGAAGTTTTTAAGGCAGGAAGTAGAGAATGAGTCAATGGGGGATGATTTAACTACTTCAATTCGCTTTTGGCCTCGGCCATTTTGGTTTGCAGTGGCGACCTTAAGTCAGTTAATTACTTATTTTGTCCCAGAGTTAGCCTTTGAACTATTCAGTGTAAAAAGGAAATGAAATTTTTCGTCAAGTGGCTCTCCTTTTTAATTTCCCTTCCCTTTCGATTTAAGGGGGGGAGGATAGGAAAGGACTCGTATATTGCCCCGGGTTATGATTTTTGGTTCGTTAACCTTGGTGGAGTCGAAATTGGTGACAATTGCGCTATCGGCAGAAATGCCTGGATTGAGATGATTGGCCGAACGGCAAAGTTGAAGATTAGCAACGGCATCAATATCGGTCGGAATGTGACCATTTCTTGTTCTAGAGAAATCAAAATTGGGAGAAAATGCCTTTTGTCCTACAATGTTTCTCTTTTGGATCACGACCATGAACTTTTTTGTCCTGATATTTCTCCGATGGATTCCGGTTTGTCGGTAGGGAGAAAGATTATCATTGAGGATGATTGTTTTATTGGGGCTCACAGCTTTATTCTCAAAGGAGTTCACTTGGGGAAACATTGTATTGTTGGTGCAAATAGTGTGGTGACAAAATCTTTTCCGGCCGGCTCAGTTGTTGCGGGAAGTCCAGCAAAGTTAATTAAGTCTCTGAGGGAAGAAAAGAGATTTGGCTATAACCATTTATTAAAAAGTAAAAAGAAATAATGAAGAAAATAAGTCTTGTTACTGGAGGGGCCGGGTTTATCGGCTCTCATGTTGCCGATCATTTGTTGAAACTGGGGCATAAAGTTATTGTAATTGATGATTTAAGTGGGGGCTTTCTGAAAAATGTCAACCCAAGGTGTGAGTTTATTAAGGAGTCGGTTACTAATCAAACTGCCTTGGAGCGTGTTTTTAATACATACAAAATTAATTACGTTTACCACCTGGCCGCTTATGCCGCTGAAGGGTTAAGCCATTTCATCCGGAATTTTAACTACGAAAACAACCTTGGGGGGTCAATAAAGCTGATTAACCTGGCTATTAAGCACGAAGTTGAGCACTTTGTTTTTACTTCGAGCATTGCTGTCTATGGTGAAAACCAGACGCCGATGATAGAAACCTTAGAGCCAAAACCTGAGGACCCTTATGGGATTGCCAAATACGCGGTCGAGTTAGACCTAAAAGCTGCCAGTAAAATGTTTGGCCTTAACTATACGATTTTTCGTCCTCACAACGTGTATGGTGAAAGGCAAAACTATGGTGATCCTTATAGAAATGTTTTAGGAATATTTATAAACAATCTTATGCAAGGTAGGCCGATGACAATTTTTGGAGATGGAAAGCAGACCAGAGCCTTTACTTATATTAGCGATGTTGCGCCTTATGTTGCTCTTGCCGTAAACACGCCCCAGGCTAAAAATGAAGTAATCAATATCGGTTCCAGTCAGCCTTATTCAGTTCTGGATTTGGCCAACATGGTGGCAAAGGCAATGAAAGTTGCTCCGAGCCTTGAATTTTTGCCAGCTAGAAAAGAGGTGGTACACGCTTATCCCGATCACCACAAGGCAAAAAAGATTTTTAATATTAAGAAGACCGTGAATATTAAACTGGGAATTAGAAGAATGGTTAACTGGGCATTGAGAAACGGACCGCTTCAGCCAAAAAAGTTCGGTAATATTGAGATAACAAAAAATTTGCCTCCAAGTTGGCAAAAACTTGTTTAGCTAAAAAACTTATGCCGATATGAAGAAAAAGCAAGAGCAGGAACTGACAATCTCTGTGGTTATTCCGGTATTTAATGCTTCATCAACAATAGTAGAAACGCTTAAAAGCTTAAACACACAAGCAGATAAATTTAATGAATTGATTATTGTTAACGACGGATCCACCGACAACTCGTTAAGTTTAATAAAAGATTTCTTAAAAAACAATTTTAAGCGGCATAAAGTATTACTAATAAGGCATAAAACTTCAAGAGGATTGGCTAATTCTTACAACGAAGGAATAGGGTTGGCAGACAGTAGTCTGATAATAACAATGCATTCAGATGTTGTTCTGGCAAAAAAAGCGATAGAAAAATTGGTTACTCCTTTTAAAGACAGCGAGGTAGTCGCCTCTTACCATGTTGTTAATCATCCCTTTGATATTTGGGAGAAATACAATTTCTGGCAAAAATGTTTTTTTTCAAGACTGGTAGGTAAAAAATTCTCTGGTCTTGATGGAAAATTTGATTGTTTCAGAAGAGAGGCGATTTTAAAGATAGGTCTATTTGATTCTCAAACTTTTTTTAGAGCTGGAGAAGACGGAGATATCGTCATTAGATTAAAAAAAATTGGAAAAGTTATAAAGACCGGGGCGGAAATTGTTCATTTACATGATATGGATCCTGGCTTTGGAATTAAAAAAATCATCTACAAACAGGCCCAGTACTCCGAAGCTCAAGGCGTACATTTAAGGAAAGGTCAAATAACAACGCCCAAGCAGTTTATAAAAGCTTTTTTTAGAGAAATATTACTACTTTCTTTGTTGATCCCTTATTTAAACCAACTTTCCATTTTTTTGATAGTTTTTTACGCCTTTTCTTATTCTTGGGCAATGTTCAAATATGAGCATTCAAACCCCAAAATTATGTTGCTACCTTTTCTAAACATTTACTTATTATTTGTTAGTTTTTTTTATTCAATTGAGGGTTTTATCAGTGGTCGCCAACGAATTTAAAGAAACTGGCAAATATGACTATTGTTTTAATGAATTTGTTTTTAAAGTCATACCTTCGGCAAGTGAATGCTTAGATATTGGGTGTTGGACAGGAAATTTAGGTCAAGTTTTGATCAATCAGAGAAGGTGTTTAGTAGATGGCGTTGATTGTAACCGCCAGGCTCTAAATATTGCTAAAAAAAGAGGTTATAGGAAAATTTATAATTTCGATCTTAATCTTAGGCATTTCTCAAAAACTATTCGTTCAAAATACGATTGCATTATTTTTGCAGACGTTTTGGAGCATTTAATTAATCCCGGCGAAGTCCTTAAAGAAGCAGGCAATCTTTTGAAAAAAGATGGTCTAATAATTATTTCTATTCCTAACATTGCATTTATCCAAAATAGAGTGAATTTGCTTTTAGGAAGATTTGAGTACAACTCCCGGGGCGGATTAATGGATGTCGATCATTTAAGATTCTTTACTAGTAAAAGTATCCGCAAACTTTGTGAAGATGCGGGTTACAAAAGGGTAGAGGTTAGAGGTTATGCGTTAGTTAAGAACAGATTCTTTTTTTTGAGATTTTTAACCGAAATTTGCCCATCGCTTTTTGCCCTACAATATTTGGTTAAGTTGAGCAAATGAGAAAGGTAAAGATTGCCCTTTTTATGTTGCCACTTTTGACCCAGGGTGGAGGAGCGGAAAAATACTTCATTGAATTGGCCAGGAATCTTTCTTCTCGGAGAAAGGTAAAAGCGGATGTGATTACGATGGATGAGGATTTTTTCAAAGTTTTTGCTCGGCTGCTTTACCTCTTTCGATTGAGATTGTTCACTAAGATTGATATTTCAGGGAGAGAGAAAGAGGAAGATGTCAAAAAGAGATTAGGGAAAGCTTCTTGGGTAAAGTCCCCCCTGGGGGGATTAAAAACAATTTTGAGTCAATATAACGTCATTTATGCTAAAAACGAAATTGTCGATTTACTTTTATTAAAGTTGATTGGTTATCGAAATCTACCGCCAGTAATCGTTGGTATCCATACACCACTTTTTTATCCGATTGGGGGTTCACTAGATACCAAAATTCATAATTTCCTTTACTCCAGTTTACTTTACCGTTGGCTTTTACAGGGGGTGAAATTTGTTCATGCTTCAAACAGTTTTACCAAGGAATATGTTGAGAGAAATTTTAGAATCGAAGCCAAATTGATTTATTATCCCTTTGATATCGAGGCGATGAAACGGGAAGCGACGAGCAGTCGAACCAATCTAAGTTTCAACAAGAGAAAGATAAATATTGTTTTCGTTGGCAGATTAAGTGAGCAAAAAGGGGTAGACATTCTTATTCGGCTAATTAAAAAGATAGCGGTCAAGGGTAAAGTGGCGGAGAAGATAAATTTGAATATTTTTGGCAGTGGAGACGAAAAGTTTGAGCAAGAAATTAGAGAGTTAACGAAAACTTATCCTTGGGTTAGGTTTTTCGGCCATATTGAGCATCGTCAGATTGCCTCAATTTTATCAAAACAAAATTTATTGCTCTCAACTTCAAGGTGGGAAGTCTTGCCATTTAATATTCTTGAGGGGCAGGCGATGGGGCTGCCGGTAGTTGCCTTCGATATTGCCGGTCCAAATGATATCATAAGAAATGGCGAAACTGGTTTTTTAACGGCCAGTGAAACAGAAATGGAAAAGAAATTGGTTAACTTTGTCCAAGGTCAATATTTATTTAACAAGGTGACCATTAAAAAGAATATCAAAAATACTTTTTCTCCAGCTGTAATTTATCCGAAGTTATTTTCGATGTTGATGGAGTCGGTAAAGTAGAATGAAAAAACTAAATTTTGGTTGCGGTAAGAATATAAAAAAGGGTTATGTTAATGTTGATGTAACTAGGTTTCGGGGGGTGGATAAGGTTTTTGATTTCAATAAATTTCCCTATCCATTTACTGGTAACTATTTTGATGAAATTTATTGCGACAATGTTTTGGAACATTTGGAGGATATTCCTTTAGTGATGAAAGAACTTCATCGAATCACTAGGCCTGGAGGGGTCATCAGGATTATTGTTCCTCATTACCACGCCTATGGCGCTTACAATGATGTGACGCACCAGCATTATTTTTCTCATTTATCATTTGAGCCATTTTATGAACAAAAGGCAAGAGGAAATTATTTTATAAAAGAGAGATTTGAATTAAAGAGTTTGAAGCTAGTTTCAACAAGGTTGGGTAAACTCTTTGTGTTTGATTTTATCAGGAAGCCGCTAAGTTTTATTTTCGGCCAGATAGTCCAAACAATAGACCTTGCTTTGATAGTAAAAAAATGAAGGGTTAAAAATGAGAAGATTCAGAGAAACCACCTTAAAGCAAATCAGATTTTATGTTTCTCCTTACTTTTTGCTTAGATATTATCTCTACCGGGATATTAAGGTTCTGGAGAGAAAGTATCATTTTTTGGGAAGTACTTTGGATGTCGGGTGTGGAGTAAAGCCATACCAAAAGATTTTCAGCAAAATTAGCCAATATCAAGGGATTGATTTTAAAGATTTTTCTGTAAACAAGGATTCTAATTTAGGGAGCCCAGATTTTTTCTTTGATGAAACTTACGAAAAAAATTTGATTCTTCCTTTTCCGGATAAGTCGTTCCAGAATGTATTTTCTTTCCAGGTCTTAGAACATCATAGGGCTCCCAAGAAGTTTATTAGCGAACTTTTTCGGGTGGCTAAGAAAAACGGCTTAATCCTTTTTTCTTTTCCTTTTATTTTTGGTCTTCATGAGCAGCCGAATGATTACCAGAGATTTACAGAGTTTGGACTTAATGAAATTTTAAAAGAAAACGATAGCTTTAGAATATTAGAGGTTAAGAAACAGGGTTCCTTATTTTCGACGATTACAACTTTGATTAGCGTTTATCTGAATGCCTTTGCTTCTAAAAGCAAATTAAGTTATGCTCTTAGTATCTTAGTTTATCCTTTCTTCTTGCTGCTTCAGTACTTGAGCCTCTTCCTTGATAAAGTCTTTAAGTCAGATGAGGTTTTTCTAAACTATTTATTTTTAGTAAAGAGAATTAAATAAAGATGAAAAGGAAATTAAGTCAAAAAATTTTTTTTAAAACGGTTTTGGACAATATTGTGCCGCTTGTTCTTCTCCTTGTTTCTTTAGTGATAATCGCTCCTTACTGTCGACCCGGCATTATCATAGGTAGCGGTGAATCCGCGCTGGCAATTAATCCGTTTTCGATTAACCCTTTTTCTACCTGGAATGAACATAAGAATTTAGGGTCTTTTTTTGGCGGCCAAAGCGCGATTTATCTTTTTTACTTCTTTTGGAAAATTCTTAGTTTATTTTCTTGGTTGGTGCACCCGTCAATAATATTTATTTTCTTGTCGTTCTTTCTGCCGGGTCTGTTTTTGTATTTTCTTTTGGTCTCTAATTTCGAAAATCAAAACAAATTGGTTTATTTGCCGCCTTGCTTGCTTTACTCTTTTAATATTTATCGGGTTACTATCTCTTATCTTAATGAAAATATCTCTCTTTTTTTTATCTTTATGCCTTTATTCTTTTTGTTCTATCAAAAACTATTGGATAAAAAGGAATGGAAGTATGTTTTTATCTTAACTTTGATATCCTTGCTATCTTCCACTTTAGGTAACAATATGGCGGTTTTTTTAATTCCCTATTTTTTGCTGGGCCTCTATTTTGTCTATTACTTACTTTCTCATAGGAACTTGGAGATGAAAAAATTGATAATCCTTAATGTTGTTTTAATTTTATTGGTTTTGGCTGGTAACTTATTTTGGTTGAGCCCTCTTTTACAAGCTTTACTCCAATCTTATCAGGGAACGGTGGAAGAAATTCAGAAATACGATTTCACCGGAGCAGGAACTTTTCTTGAACATCTCCGATTTATGGGATTTTGGGCCTGGAGGAGTGGTTATGCCTATGATTATTATTTCCCTTTTTTCGCCAGTTATGACAAAGTTTTATTACTAGTAACGACCTCTTTTATTGCCTTGCTCTCTTTTGTTTATTTAATTTTTTTAAAGTCAGAGAAGAGTAAAAACCTAAAAATCTTTTTTACCATATTAGCCGTAATTTCCTATTTTATGGTTGTCGGTAACAAGGGCCCAACCGGTATCGTCTATAGATATTTATATAATCATCTTCCTTTCTTCAAGATGTACCGGGAGCCTTATGCCAAATTTATGCCCCTTTTCATTTTTGCCTCGGTTCTTGGCTTAAATTTTTCTCTTAGCTATATGGTGAAGTTTTTCAAATCTTCCCTGGCCCGAAATATCTTTATTGGCTTGACTAGTTTCATTATTTTAGTTAATGTCTATCCTCTTTTTACCAAAGAAGCAATCAGATTTCGTCGCTGGAACCTTTATCAACAGGGTCATGTTTTAAAAGTTCCGAAATACTGGGAATCAGCGGCAGATTATTTTGGTAAATCCAAACTTGATGAACAATTTTTTTTATT
>Ga0307379_10001667_pt1 | contig 34481 bp, 27 predicted proteins | sample UN2MG_FD_202237 | JGI IMG/M metagenome (GOLD analysis project Ga0307379, IMG submission 202237) | Soil microbial communities from Risofladan, Vaasa, Finland - UN-2 | ecosystem: Environmental > Terrestrial > Soil > Coastal area > Acid sulfate soil | place: Finland: Risofladan, Vaasa | collected...
GCCGCTCTCCCCTGTTCGCAGGGGCGATGTGCATATCGCTTGTCATCCATTTCTACAGTGTGACTGCTACAATCAGCCGGTGCCAGGGCAATCACTGCCCGTCCACATTATGCCACAGCGCCCCGAAATTGCAACAGCAAGCGAATCTGGGGGCTGTCTCGGAACTTCCATAGTCGGTCACGGACTACGCCGGAACAGACAGTACACGTTGGGCCGGAATCACCTCTAAGGGCCCTCCCGTCGTGACCTGAACCTGCTGGATGGTCTGCTGTACTCGCTGGTCCTCTTCCCCTCACGCTCCCAGGTTGGTACCTTCACCTCATGGACAATAAGCCTTAGAAGGGCTATAATACTAACGGAGTGGAGACTTGCTCAACGTTTGCTATCTACAGGCTTGGCCACTTGCAGGTGGACTCTGATGACACTCGCTACTCTGCTGTGGCACGGAGCCAAGGAGGTAAGGCCAATGGACAGTTTCAGATCCTACCTCTATACGGGGACTATGGCCCTGCTGACCCTGACTATCACAATCGGGTGCCATGTTGTTCCTGTCAGTTCGCCAGCGCCGACCGCGCAGATTCAGGCCGCGGGCAGCGTCTACTATGTAGCCCCGACCGGGGACGACTCGAATCCGGGAACACAAACCCAACCCTGGAGAACCATTCAGAAAGCAGCCAACACCATGGTGGTAGGCGATTCAACAACCGTCCTGGCGGGTGACTATTCAGAAAGGGTCAAGGTGACCAGATCAGGTGCACCTGCAGCCTCCATTACCTATCAGGCCGAGGGCACAGTGACGATGAAGGGCTTTACGGTAAGGGCAGACTATATCACCATCGGTGGCTTTGACATCAGCGACACCGATAACGTTTGGGACGAAGGCTGGGGCATTTTTGTCGAGGGAAGCTATTGCGTTGTCGACGGAAACTATGTGCATTTCGCTACGCGCGGCGGAATCACAATATGGGCAAGCTCAGGGAATGAATCTAGGGCAAGTCACTGCATCGTGAAAAATAACCGCCTGTATCGCAATGCCCTGGCTGGGATAGAGGTGTATGGAAGAGACAATCTCATTGAAGGAAATGAAATCTGGGGTACGATTCAGTATCATCCCAAGTGGGTTAATCCTCCCACTTGGGTTGATGCCGACGGAATCAGATTTTTCGGAGCGGGGCATATAATCAGGAAGAATTACATTCACGATATCTCATTTAATGATCCTGAGAATGTCGATCCGCATATAGACTGCTTTCAGACATGGGGCACTGCGGATCATAATGGCGCACAAAGTATCGTTATCGAGCAAAACCTTTGCCAGAATTTGCAGTTCCAGACGATAGATGAAACTGGCCAGGGCTTTATGCTTGAAGAGGCAAGCAATCTAACGATTAGAAACAATGTTATTCATGCGTATAAAGGCGTAAACACCGTTGGAAGTCGAAACTTGACAATTGTCAACAACACATTTGTTAGTGAACTATCTATCACGCCAGCCGGTGCCTCCCTTGGTGTACTCCTGCAGAGCACTCCATACACCACGATCAAGAACAATGCTTTCTATGATTTTCCGGATCTGGCAGTCTCTGTTGGGGGTAGCGTGTCGAGGCAAGGGCTGGATGCCGGCTACAACTGTGCTTATAGAAGTGATGGACGAGCGCCGGCTGGTTCTCCCTATCCTCATGATCTATGGAATGTAAATCCAATGTTTGTAGACCCAGTTGCCAACGATTATCATCTTCGGCCTGATTCTCCTGCCGTTGATGCCGGAATCACTCTAGAGAATGTGGTGAATGACTTTGACAGCAACCCCCGTCCTCAAGGAACAGCCTATGACATCGGAGCTTACGAGGTGCCGATGTCGCGCAAAACCGCCTCGGCCAGCGCTGCACGCACGGGCGAGATCATCACCTTTACCATTAGTATCGTCGTCACCGGTAGGCCGGTCACGGTAACTGATGCGCTTCCAAATCAGTTGGCGTACCTATCTTCGATGTCAGCCTGCCCTGGCACAACGACTTATAATGCCAGCGCACGCCGGGTTACCTACTCCGGCACACCACCCTCTGGGCTTGCCTGTGTCCTACAGATTTCTGTGCGCATAGATACCAACCAGACGATAGCTGTCACCAACTCTGCCACAATTGACAGCGGCCAATCGCCCCCACAAGCCGTGTCGGTGATGATCATCCTCAACGGACTTGATCTCTACCTTCCGATTATCTACAGGTCGAGCTGACGAAAGCCAAAGGCCGTCCGACTCAGACTGCCACTGTAGCACGCTCTCACCAGACGGCCACTCAGCAGAGCATCACTGGCCAGCAGTCACGTGACAGCGCCGCTGTAATGTCCTTGCAACAACTGCCAAAGCTGTGCAAACTCTTGCTCCCACTCGGCCTGAAGCTTCTCCCGCAGTTGCGAGATGTCATGACGCAAAGTGGGCTGTTCACGCCGTGCCCGCTGCACTCCCTCACAAATGCCTTGCACGGTGTTGGACACATGCACCGTGCCTGGCGAGAAATAGCCCCGCAGGATCGGCCAATTAGAAACGATCAAAGGCGTTCCGATACAAACCGCTTCGAAGGCACCTGCGAGCAGGGTATGATCTCGGGTAGTCAGATCCATGACGAAATCAACTCCCCGCAGCAAACCCACGTATTGATCGTAAGGCAGGTAGCCTGTGAAACGGCAATTATCAGGCTTCTCAGCCAACAAACGTGGGGCGGCGTGCCTGGAATCTCCAGTTATGTAGAAGTCCACTTCAGGGAGGCTAGCAGCCGCCTCCAAGATGACGTCGAGAGGTTCGTCTTCTCCAAATGTACTAATTACTGCCACGTTGAACTGCCTGCCGAGGGGAAAGTGCTCTCCGGCTGGGTACTCACCCGGAATGAACCCTATCACACAGTAACGGCATCCCCAGCGCTTGACAATCCTTTCTTGAGACTTGTTATGTACTATTGTCGCTGCAGCGCGAAGTGACAGCAGGCGATGTAGCCCCACCGACCATCTCCACTTTCGTGAACTGAAGGCAGCGGTGTGCGAGTCAATGACGTATTGAACATTGTACCGGCAGGCATATAAGGAAACGAGCAAGACGCAGAAGATTGGGGGATTTTGGATAAATACGACGTCAGGTCGCTCCTGGGACAAGACAGCCCAGGTTTGCAGGCCCTGCGTCAAGTATCGAGTTGGCGCTTGGAGTACCTCTCCCCGTTGTCCATGGTAGATATGGTGCATAGTGGCACCCAGGTGCTGCGCCAAGAGATCACTGCGCCGCTCGTAACGTTCCCAGGCAATAAAGGTAATCTTCACGGCACCAGGCCTCTATTCTATATGGCGGCTGTCTCGACGACTACGGCCGTGGGGAATTCCTGATCCGACCTCACCCACTCTGAGGCGCATCTCTTTGGGTCTTTGCTTTATTTGACTTCTCAATGGAGTCCAAGATATCCGAATTGAACACGGTCTTTAGAATATTGATATTAGGCATAACGCAGTGTCCACCGATAACACCGGGAAAGTATTTGACCGGTGGGAAGAAACCGATTTCTTCGTAGATGGAGACAATCTCATCATAGTCCAACGCTAGCTTGTCACAATACCTTTCCACCTCTTGGGCCCAGGCAATCATCAGCCCAAAATACGTCGTCTCCGTCAACTTGGCCAGTTCGGTGGCTTCAGGAGAAGAAAGAATCTTGGTTCTTATCCCGAGAGATTGAAAATGCTCGGCGGCTCTTTGGCCAGACTCTTGGTTGATTCCACCAATGAACTTGGCATAGCGGAGCAACTCTTGCTTCATCTTGAAATGCTTTCCACGCACCGGACTGTGAACGATCGGGGCTCCCGTTGCCTCATGGATGGCGCGGGTAGTACCAGGGGCCACAGTGCTATTGATCACAGTCAGACTGGGCTTGTACTTGCCGATATAGACAATACTTTGGCCGATGAAATCGTCAATTCCAAATGAATAGCAGATATGCATAATGTGACATTCGCCTGGAACCTCAACGGGTTCAACATCGATTCCGATCGCATCATACCGCTGACTGACGATCTCCAGTAACGGTTTTCCTACTTCCCCCAGGCCTACAACGAGGATTCGTCCCATGATTTGTGACTCCTTGATTTAGTTTTCGATGCCACACTGAATCGTCATCCTCTGGGAACTACTGTTTCCTGATCAAGCCGTCTACCAACTCGTAGTAAAACTGCTTCTGCCGTTCCCAGTTGTATTCTCGATTAAACTTGTCCGCATTGGCCCTCAGTTGTTCTCTCTTGTCCGGGTTGCAGTACAGAACTCGAATGTGCTCGGCGAGTTCTGCGGCATCGCCGCACCTAGAATATTGGACCATGGAATCGTCAAAGTACGCCTCGATCGTTGCAGTCCTCGAACAGATCACGGGTTTCCCCAGGGCGATGTATTCGAGCAGTTTCACAGGCAACATATATCTTGTGAAAGCATCATTTAGAATGGGTACGATCCCAACATCAGCGTCGAGAATGATCGGCACCAGTTCTTCCATTGGCACGTACCCCTTACTGATCTCGATACAATCGGTCAGTCCTAATTCATTGACCAGTTCAATGAGGCCAGGGATGCCATCACCCTCTCCGACAATCTTGAACTCGAGTCCTTGGATGTCCCGCCGCACACGTGAAACCGCCCACACGGCGACCTTGAGCCCGTGCCGCTCCGCTACCATTCCGTGATAGATCAGCTTGAAGCCGGAATCATTTCTGCAATTGACTCGTGATCTATTTGCAAAGATCTTGGGATCAGGCAGATTGAGCAGAATGATGAATTTCCCTGCCGGGTTCCCATGACAGATCAGGGTGTCAAGATGCGGCGTGTGGACGGCGATGGCCTTATCCGCAAAGCCAATGCTGCACCGTTCCATCCAGGTAATAAGTCGAATCAACCAATGGGTTTCGTCAAGTCCGAATTTTGACTGATAGAGTTCAGGCATCAGATCATGAACATCCAGAATCACATGTGCGCCCAGCAGCTTGGGAATCATCGCGACAAACACCATGAAATCCGGCATGGTGTGAACTTGGATGATCTGATAGCGATTCTTCAAGTGCAGGTGGGTAAGAGAGATAGAGGCAGAGGTAAAAAACAGGAAATAGTTTACGAGGTACATGATAGCGCTTGAACCACGATATCGAACCACCGATAGTTGGATCAGCCGGACGCCATTTAGCACTCGAACTCGTTCATCGTTGTTTTTCCCAAGACAGATAACGTCCACGCTGTCGCCGCGATCTACCAGCGCCTCGGCCTCTCTTCGAACCCTAGAATCGGTGGGATAATGTGTGTAAGCGACCATACAAATACGTGCCATCTCAGAGACTCCAAGTCAGGCCAGTTGAATTTCCACCAAAGGCTCTCCGGCGTATGGAAGATCAATGTGACCATACTCAACATACGATTGAACGGATTCAGCCCTCGGAGGCCTATGAACCCGGAGGAACAGGCGCGGCTCGAAACCGCTGCCCTCGCACTGTAGGCGCAGCCGTACTGTGTTAGCGACAAAGCTACAATCTTCGAAGACCACCGAGCGTCTCGCACGAAACCATCGAACGACTTGCCCGGCTGTGCCGAACCACGCGCCCCTGGCCTGTAGCTCTTCCAGCAAATGCTTGTAGAATTCGCCCCAGAGCCTTTCTGGCACCAGGCTCCTCTCGTGCCACGACACAGTCAAGACACCCCCGAATCGAACAGCCAGATTCAACAGGGCCTCACACAATTTCCATGCTTGAGTATCGGTCAACCCCAGTCTTTGTGGATAAAACAGCGCCGTATCCTGGATGTGAAGGGGAAGCTCAAGCAATCGGGTTGCGCCGAACGGCCGGAATACTTGCATTGTTCCAGCCTTATACCCGATCATTTCGTTGTATCCGGAGCTCGCGTCGTAGTCGAATCCGGCCTGCTCCAGAACAACAGGTGAGCCGAGGTCGAAACACAGCCAGTGTATGCGTACACCAATGCATTTTTGACCAGTGGCCACCATAATTCGATTCAGTTCCTGTTGGCCCTTGTCCACGCTGTGCCATGCATCAATCCCATGCAAGCCTATCTCAAAGCCTCGGTTGCTCAGGCCTTGCACCTGCTCGCGCACGTCGTCGATGTCATAGCGGGTGGCCCTCCGCGCAGGAAATTCGCTGTGTACCTTGTCCCCGACCCGGTGCTTGAAAGGGATCAGGAAAAATGTTGAGGAGAGCCCCTTTTCTAATTCAGCGTATCTATCAAAGTGATCCCAAAAATCATCCAGTATTCCAAGGTAGACAAGCGGCAGCGAAAAAACGGCTAACCAATTTGTCATTAGCCGGCTAAAGGAGCAAGCGCCCTTAAGGAACCCCAACAACGAACCGACAAGTGCCCGGTAGACAAAACCCCACATCGTATGGTCAAGCCTGTGCCGGCGGATACCCGCAAAGTCAACATCATGCGTGAGACAGGCAATAAAGTTATGTCCCCAGGGAATCGGGGGAATCTCGACCACCGGAATTCCAGCATGAACGATCCAGCTTCGCAAAAGTGAAATATGGAAGTCGAGAGTCGGAATGAGTGCATTTTCTGCAGGTTGACCCTCAGCGAGAAGGAAAGCGACCTCCTTGAATAGGTCATATCCTGCACGCACGATTTTTCCATGGAGCCCAGATAACTCTATGACGACGACCTCAGACTTGGTATGGATCAAGGGCCGCCCTTGATCACGAAAACTCGCTAGCTTGCTGTAGATTGGGAAACTGTTCCCATTGTGATCCATAAGATAATTGGAGGCCGCCGAATCTACACTTATGCCTTTGCAGGCGTCAAATTGCGTAGGCGCCGACGAATAGATGACAGTCAGTCCGGCATTCAGCTCAAGAGCCTCTTGCATAGTCGAAACAACCACTTCATAGTTCCGCCCTGAGGCACAAAATTCCCAAGGCGTTTTGAAGAGTTCAAAGAACTCTCTGACAGTCTCTCTTTCACTATCTTTGCAGAGCACGCCGATTATCGTCATAGCGCCTGTTAATCTTAATATCACCGATCTCTACCCGACAGCCGGGTTTGCAGAATACGGTGCAGATCCGCGACTCGCCTATCCCATGTGTTTTCTCGAGCGACCGCAACCCGCGCTTCAATGGCTTGTGAACCGTGATCCTGCAAAGCTTCACGAATCTGGCGGATAAACTCAGCCTGGGTTTCAGCAATGCGGACCAAATGGCTGTAGGGGCGCAATTCCGGCAATGCGGTCGCCACGATAGCCCGCCCGGCGGCCAGATACTCATGTAGCTTGAGGGGATAGGCCGTCAGGGTATACCCTTCCAGAAGATATGGGATCAGGGCAACATCCATAGCCTTCAGATATTCGGGTAAGCTGCCCAGTGCTTTCCGTCCCAGGAAGTGAACGTTGGACATAGCGCGGAGACGACGATGGTTTGCATTATGCGGTATGTCATCCGGTCCGACGAGAACAAGTGAGCAGTCGGAGTACGTTTCAGCAATACCGAGGAGCAGATCAAGATCAATCTGATAACCGAGCCAACCCACAAACCCAATAATGGGTTTTTCGAGACTGGCGAGATCTGCGGGAATGGGGGTCTCGGGATTGAGAGCCTTATTGAAAAGATCAAAGTCAACGCCGTTGGGGGCGAAGTAGGTATTGGGGTTGATGGCTTTCCGATGCTGCCATTGAGAACGCGAGGTGGCGAATACTAAATCAACCCGGCTGCACAGTTCATCATCAAGCCGGCGGATCAGATCCTTAACGCGAGCGTTTTGGACAAAACTTGCGTACTCGTCGTAGTTGAAATAGCAGACCAACTTTTCCCCAAATTTTCCGATCAGGTTGATCTGGTACGGGCTGTATAGCCATAGGATCGGGGCTTTTACGTTCAGCGACTGCATGGCCCATTGGATATGGCGAATAATCATCGCGGCATTGCTTCTGATGATCAGCGGCATAGTAATCCGTAGTACTGAGCGCGGCAAAAAGCGGCGAGCGTGCGGGATACTTGGCGGGGTTGGAACCACGATTAGATTTTCCCGGACTTGGTCCGTACGCAATGTGAACATGTTGGGTGAGTTGTGCAGCAGCTCGTGTAGAACGGACTGCTCCGGATCACGGCCCGGGTCAAAGTAGAGGACGTGATAGCAGGCTGCAAGGCGTGACATGATCTGCTGTGAGTCTCGCCACAAAGAGTTCCAATCTCGGGTTGCAACGCAAAGAATTGTCTCGGCGGGCATTATCTACTCCTAATCGTCATGCAGATCAAAGCCCTGAACGGGCTGCGACGGCCAATCCGGCTCGACGCTGCAATCGTCGTCTAGATAGGCCAGGTAAGGGTAGCGGGCCACTTTAGCCTCTCGACTACGAGCAAAGGTTATTCCGGGCCGGCTCTCAGCTACGTACCGCACAGGCACACCCCGCTCAGCAACAAGCCGTTCGACGACCTGCGGCGTATGATCCGTGGAGAGATTGTCTATCACGATGATCTCGAAAGCATCCGCGGGGTAATCTTGGGCACGTAGCTGATGTACCACCTCGCGTAATCGATCAGCTCTATTATGGGTGCACACAATCACACTTGTTGGACGGACAGTCATATATCCTAAAGCCTCAGGCCATTACAAACTGCCATCATGTGTGGGATGGTCGTGGGCCGGTTGTATACCTCTCGAGCCGACAATCATGACCTTGGCAATTCGAATAAATAGACGGATATCCCTGTGAACTCATGTTGTTTTAGCAAGCGTATATTTGCATCTCTGCTGTTCAAGTAGAACTCTTTGAAGCGAACTCCACCTGGAAAATGACGTGCGATCAACCAGAATCGCTCACGGCCTAAAGTGCATCTGCTTACATCATCAGCAAGTTCTGCATTATCCTTCTGGAGCAAGGCTACATCGCATCCTGGCAGGTCACCCCCGTAATACCAATCAAAGCTTTTTTGTTGCCACCCTTGTTGGTCAGGTGCGAACACGATCACGTCACCCACCTCCGCGTTCTCCGCAACATATGCAGCTGCCTCTCGCCACTGTTCCTTGACATCTGCCACGTAATAGTTTCGCAGGCCTGGTGCAATCAAAATGACAAGCACTCCAAGAGATACGACTTCTGGCACAACCTTGCGTACGGTTGAGATTCCTACTGCCAGCAACAAATAAAAGGCCGGTGCGGCACTGATGGTGTACCTGTCATACATGGTCCCAAGCAGCTTGGATACAACCACGGCTAGCACTATCGGACACACCAGCCAACAGCCTGCCAGGAGCAATTCATTCGCTCGGCTTGATAAGCTTCGGAAGGCGGGACCGAGTTCCTTTAGGGAGGTTAGCCACGCCTCTTTCCCTTTCCAGCCAGCGAAGACAAGAATTCCGATGATCAAGAGAATCGTCCCTGCAATATAGTTCGCAACAACCATCGACCAGGCGCGCTCACGGCGAATAGGGAACATGTACCAGTAAATACTGTGCAAGGCCGTCCGCAACGAGGGATCGGCGACCGGCGTCTTTCCAGCAGCTAGACCCTTTGTTCGCATTGCAGTCCACACGATGGCAAGCAGACCAGGTGCTATTGCCAACAGAATCAGCGTTTGGCACAGAAACCAAGCCAGCCTCACTCTTTTGTAACTATTCCACCGCAGAAAGAAGTATAGATTCTGTGCCGCCAGAACAAAGACCCCAAAAGCATGGCTATTGACAAGAAGGATGCTCGCTACCAGATACAGAGCAAAGTAGTGTATTTTCCCGCTTCTAAGGGCACGAATGTAGAGAAAAAACGAAACCAACGTCAACAGCCCAAACAGACTATAGAATCTGGTGTCCTGAGAATAGTATATCTGGAACTCTGAGACTGCCATGAAGAAAGCACTCAAGAGGCCGATTCTTTTCCCAAACAATTCGCGCGCGACCACAAAGATGAGTGGTATAGAGGCGATCCCAAATAAGGCTGAGAGCAACCGTGTGGCGCCCTCAGAGGGACCAAACATTTGTAGCCAAAAGTGAGCGATCAAGAAGTATGTAGGAGGTCGGTCCAATCCTCCCAGACGAAGGCTCTGCTCGAGCCCTTGTTGCGCTGTGTGCACCGTAACGATCTCATCTATCCAATAGCTCTCGGTACCCAAATCATAGAGCCTCAAAGCAGTGCCCAATATGATGATAAGGGAAAGCAGAACTAGAGCTGGCACGTGCTTGTGTGGCGCTAGCATAGTGTTCAGATTACGGACGCTGCCAGTGGACCCGTGATCGGACCCCATCACATCGCTCAGCATGTAGGACATCGTGGGACTCCTTTCGTATTGCGATATCTCCTCGTCAGATGTCAGCACTGCCCTGAGAGGATCCTGGAACCACGATTGGCGTCGGGCGGCTGTTCGCACGAAACATCCACCAGGATAAGGCAGAGACGCAGACAAGCAACCCACCCATGACAGAGATTAGGATCATCAGCATTTGCTGGACTGTGGCGTGATATCGCGCCAGCAGTGCGATCTCCAAGGCAGCCGCAAGGCATAGCGGCCAGATAACCCGCATTTTCTCTAAAGAGATTTGGTAATAGACCTGAACGTACACGAGACCAAAGAGAGTCATCTCAATCCCCACCAGCCCAATGTAGGCAGGTGCGATATGGTACTGGGAACCGGCTATCAGCCGGATAATCATCGCCGGCGCAGCAAGGAACCCGGATGTAGCAACCACTGCGATGGCTCCCATAACAAGAAGCCCTTTGGCGAGCAAGTGTGCACGTCCCGGATCATCCTGGTGCATGGTCGCCGAGCGTGTAAAGATCACGACGCCTAGCGAGATCGCACTCATGACAATGACTCGGCCCAGCACGAATGTCACGGCATAGTTGCCGGCTACCTCTGCAGTGAAAAAGTGCTTTACGGTGATTTGATCAACACTCGCCATGGTCATCAGGCACATGTTGACGATGAGAACCAGGAATGCATAGCGGTTCAGATCATCAAAGGCAACGGCTGAGGACGCACGACCAGAACTCTGATCTAGTAGCGGCCTGATAACCACTAGCCCGACGGCAAAGGCCGCGAAATGGCCTACGGCGTATCCGGTCAATGCGCCATTAGCCCTCAAGCCCCAGGCGACGAGAGCCAGACCAACCACCAAGCGGACAATCGCTTCTGAAACGATGCTCGCACTGGCTCCGTATAACCGATTGAGTCCCAAGAGTATCCCGCGTGGGGCTGGTGTCAGAAAGGATAAGGAAGCGTACAAAGCAAGCAGGATCACGGGCGTTGCCGTTCCCAAGTGAAGAAAGTCCGCTACCCATCTGCTGGCGAGCCATTGGCCGACAAAGGCTATACCAGCCAGCGGCACTAACGTGCGCATCGCCACTATGAATACGGCACGCACATGCTCGACGCCGGCGCCCCGCGTCGCAGCAGTGGCCTTGGTCAACCCCGCCTGGACGGTGCGCACAACAACGTCAAGTACGTACGAAATTGAAGTGAGTGTCACCACGATGCCATAATCTGCCGGCAACATCATTCGGGCGATGAACATATGATAAATGTACGCGGTCGCATTCGCCAGCATGAGCGCTCCGAACAGGACAGCCGACCCGTCACGCGCCCTATTCCAGATTTCCGTTAGACTGTGGGCGCGCAATCGTAGCAGGAAATCCGATGTTCCAGAAGTTTCACGTCGGTCAAGGATCTCATGGTCCAAGGGTATTTCATCCATAATGTTGTTAGGGGCTGCCTGTCTTCTCCCAGGCCGCCGGGCCGATGCGACGATAGCCGCTTCCCGTGAGAGCCTCCGCGACATCCACCGGAGGTTGGTAGGTGAAAACCACGTAGCCATACTCTCCACTCTTGATGGCCGCAATCATCTGCGCCTGTTCGTCACGATGTTCGTCCCGAAAGCCCCACCACTACCATACTGCGCGTCCACGCCAGTATTCGTCCTGTGCGTAGTAAAGCGTAGTCGGAAGATCGGCCAGAATCGGCTGATGCGAAACATTGATCGAACGGACCAGCCTGGCGGAGACGAAGGGGTCATTCTGCGTGACGGCATTCACCGGATGCTGCAACAATGCGGATTGCGCTGGGGAATACCATGAGTGAAAGACCTGCCTATAATCTAATAAGCAGGATGCGCAGATCAGAGCACCCAGCAAGAACACGCTAACTTCCAAGTTTCGACCAGAAAAGCCCGGCAGACGCCGAGCCTGGCGCAGCGCCTCTCTCAGAAAAAGCGCCAATACCACCGCCACGCCATACAGTGCCGGATAGGTGTATCCCTCGTTGGCATACCACGAATCGGGGTAGACAATTTGGGCAAACCATGGGACGACGAGGAGGATGACACCCATGTGTCGCTTGACAATCGTCGCGATCTTGCCGGTCGTGATAGCCAGTGTGGCTGCGATGAGCAGCGGGTACCACAATCCGTGCCCGACCTGATTGCTAAGCCTTGTCCAGGTTACCAGCAAGGCCGCAGACCAAGCTCGCGGATTCCATTCGTAGGCGCGCTCCAGATAGCCCGACAGGGGGCTCCTAGCGCCGTGAATTGATGAGGTCAGCAGGCCGAACGTGAGCCAGGCTGCGGCCGGGAGTGCAGCAACAACGAGATAGGCCACCGGCAACACCCATCTTGCTCTCTTCCCTGGCAGTTCGCTGTGCCGGACCATTTTCAGCCAAACCCAGGCCAGGCTCGGGATGAACAGCACGGCGGCATACTTGGTGAATATGGCTAGGGCAAGAAACATTGAGGAAGGAAGTAACCACCAAAGCTGGCGCCTTCGCTCGGCGAGAAGCAGTGTCCAGAAAGCTGCTAGCCCAAAGGCAGTCATCGGGCCGTCGAGGGCCACGTGACGCGAGAAGAAGACAATACCCGGCATGATGGCGGCGGCGAAAGCAGCCCCCAAACCAACCTTGGCGCCATACAGCTCTCGAGCGATGAAGCAGAGCACCACCAGCGAAAGCATGCCTAGAACAAGTATAGGCAACCTGGCGACCCATTCGGCCGTCCCCAGTACTTGAGAAGAAAAGTACACCAGCCACGAAACGAGTGGTGGAGGCCCAAACCTCGGGCGAAGTAGTTGTCCACCAACCGTTCCATAGTTGTACGGGGCCAGTAAGCCGAATTGCTTAAAGTTCCGTGCTATTGTGGCGTAATTGACCTCATTCCACATGTAATTTCCAATGAAGGGTTGCGCTATATCCCACAGCCTGAACAACAGGCCTAGCACGAGCACTGGCAGAAGCAGCATCCACGTGGACCTTGATGCGACATCCGCCAAGACAGAGCCAAGATCATAGCGCCGGTACTGCTCTTCTAACCAGGTCAATCTCATCGCTAAACCCTCCGTACTAACTGTAATGGCTGAAAAAGCTTGCTCTCCGTCAGAGTCCAGTCACCAATGATGAGGCCACGGCAAATACCCCTGCTGACGATACCATGCGACGGTTCGCGCGATCCCGACGGGCAGGTCCGTCGCGGCGACGAAACCCAGCACCTGCTGAGCTTTCGTGACATCATAGACCCGGCTGTGCGTCAAGAAATCAAGACGACTGCGCGTCAGCGGCGCCAGGGATTTCATCTTTGCCGGAAGCAGATCGCCGACCGCGGCCACGGCCAGCGCGAGTGGCAGCGGTATTGTACCGCGTGGGAGCGGTGTCCCCATAGCAGTGGCGATCGTCGTCGACAGCGTGGCGATCGTAACTGGCTTCTGGCCGGCAATATGGAAACACTCTCCGACCGCTTGCGGGTGGTGGCCACAACAAACGAACGCCTCGATCAGGTCGTCAACGTATATCGGATGCAACCACACTGGCTGGCTACCGATCGGCCGAAACAGCCCACGCTGTATCGTCCGAAAGAACCTAAGCAGATGTAGATCGCCGGGCCCATAGACCAACCCCGGCCGCACGATGACCGCCGGAAGGCCCTGCCGAAGTGCGTCGCGTACCAAAAGCTCGGCCTTCCACTTGGTCTGCTCGTAGGCATTCGTCGGCGCGCAGGGCGCATTCTCATCGGCCGGCCGTTCGCCCGCAATACCGAGCACGCCGGTCGTGCTGACGTGGACAAACCTTCTCAGGCCTGGTTGCTCCTGGCAGCAGTCCAATAAAGCGCGCGTTCCCTCCACATGTGTACGGTAGTACTCTGCCGCAGGCACACTGGGATCAAACAACCGACCCGCCAGGTGGTAGACGATTTCGACACCCTGCAATGCGGCACTTGATGTTTGGCGGTCAGTGATCTCTCCCACAACAGGGTCCGCACCCTGTTTGGCCAGCAGTGCCGCTTTCGCCGCCGACCGCGTCAGAACGCGAACCGACTCACGATCAGCCAGAATCCATTGCACTAGGTTCATGCCCAAAAACCCGGTGGCCCCGGTGACTAGTACTCGCATCTGCATGTCCCCGAAATAGGACTGGGCATCGCTGCCGCAGCTCAATCTGCACTGTGCATGGGCTGGCGTATCGTCCAGCCGGCCAAACCCATTAGCGCATCAGCCGGGCGGCGTGCTCCAGTGCCCACCGCGGATCGCGCCATATCCGCATCGCAACCCGCTCGACAAAGATCCGTGGCCGGGTCAACTGATGCAACGTTTGCCACAGCATGTGACGGGATACCATTCGCTCCAATTCTGCACTCGTGAACTCGGGGGTCGTAATGCTGCCTCGCTTCACACGCAAATGGTCGAACGGGATGTCACCCAAATAGCCTTTCGCACGGGAAATCTCCTCCAGCTCTGTTCCTGGATAAGGCGTGGCGATAAAGACATTAGCGGTATCAACATCCAGGCTGCGCGCAAAGGCGAACGTGCGCCGAATTTGCTCCTTGGTCTCGCCGGGGAAACCAACGACGAAAAAGGCATCCACTGCCAGACCCAACCGCTTCGCAGCGCCGACGATCTTGACAACCTGGTTCAACTGCAGCGGCTTGTGAATGATATGGCGCAGGACGTCAGGATCCCCAGACTCGACTGCCAGGTGGACCCGATAACACCCACTGGCCTTCATGGCGGCCAGCAGCTCCTCGTCCATCCTCCAGGTCGCCAATCCATTGGGCGCGACCCATGCCAGATCAAGTCTGCGCTCGATCATGCCATCGAAAATGGCAAGGGCGCGCTCGCGATCAAAAGTCAGATTGTCGTCTTCAAACTGGACTTCGCGCACGCCATAGTCGCGCACCAGCGATTCGAGTTCGTCCAGCACATTCTGTGGCGAGCGGGCACGGAACTTGCGTCCCGAGATCGTGTGGATACAGCAAAAGATGCAATGTGCGGGACAGCCACGCGACGTGATCAGCGACGTATTGGGAATGCGCCGGCTCAAGCTGCCGTGTGGCCGATCAATGGCAAAATATCGCTCCATCGGCAGCAAATGGCGCGCCGGCAAGGGCAGGGCATCCAGATCGTCAATGTAATGATGCCGGGGCACCAGCACGACGTGCTCGCCATCGCGAAAGCCCAGCCCCTCCACGTCTGCGGGCGGCTGACCGGTTGCCAGTGCCTTCACAAGCGCCATCAATGCGACCTCACCTTCGCCCACGACGACATAGTCCACGCACGGATCAGCTAAAGTCTGCTGTGGCGCGCCCGACGGGTGCGCGCCGCCCATGACGGTGATAATGTCCGGGCTGACGTATTTGGCCAAACGGCACATGCGATGCGCGTTGTTCCACTGCGCCGAAGCATGGCACGAAACGCCCACGACATGAGGCTGAAAGTCCGCTAGCACGGCCCTGATTCCGGCGTCCGTGAGGCCGTAGGTAAAGCGCCCGTCACCGCCCTCGGTCTCCGTCGCATATCCCTCGGCGGCTGCATCCAGCACGTGCACGTCGAGCAGGGGTTCCAATACTGCCGCCAGGTAGGCCAGCCCGAGCGGGGGCGGGCAATCTTTCGGCTCGTCCCAGAAAATGGTGTACGGCGGTTGCACCAGCATCATGCGTTCGATGATCTGCTTCTGGCTCATTCTGACCATCCATCTTTATGATTTTTGCATGATTTATGCAGTCCTATTTAGACTATTGATGGCGCGTCGCCCCGTACTACAGCCGGTGCTTGCCAGGCTCCGCTCATCCCCTTGACCGTAATCGCACTCTCCGGGCAGGCCTCGACGCAGAGCAAGCAGCGCTGGCAACTCTGAGGATTTATCTGAAAGGTTCTAATATCGATCACATTGGGCAGCGGGCAGGCAGAGACGCAATTGCCGCAACGTGTGCAGGCGGACTCGAGGATTCGCGGCCGCGTCCCGATCAGGCCAGTTTGGTACAGCGCAGTACAGAGATGCGTGCCAGTAAGACGGTGAAAGGGATAGTCCAGTGGGTACATGAGCCAGAAGGCAAGACGATAGAAATGCGACACCCTTGGGAGCTCAAAGGGCACCGACACTCCCACAGTCTCTCCAATGACAACCGGGTGCCGCTCACCGAGCTGCTCCAGCCCCAGGCGCAAGTGTCCGATAGCCAGCGGATTCACCTTGCACAGTTGGCAGCAGACGAGATCGACGGCCAGGCTGTCACAGCCAGCGACGATCACGCCCAAGTTGGCTGGCTGCCCATAGAGTGGTCCAGCCCCGTCCTGGCCCACGCTGCCATCTACGATGTTCAGGTCTGGCCTCACGCCGCGATTCAAGTCCACGATGCACTGCTGGATGCCGAATGTGTGCATTGTTCGTCTGTCCTCGCGCGGCAATAGCCCCATCAAGTTTTTCATCGCCACGCTCATCCCCGAGACGACGTGTGTCTTGAGGACGGGCAAGTTGATCAGGCACGCTTCAGCAAGCTGCGCCGGCACACGAAAGCGCTTCAAGCGCCGAGCGCCAACTGGTCGCACTTCCAGCCAGCGGTCCACCTGGCGTACAAGGCCGATCTCGCGCCGTTGGCAGAACTCTTGGAGTTTGAGAATGGCCAGCGTTGCCTCAAAATCGAACTCTGTGCCGGGAAACTCGCAGAGAACTGGCATTGCCCCGGTGGCATGCACGGCTTCTGCCACGGCAGCGATCAGGGCGAGGCTTGTGGTGGCGCCCGTCTGGTCTGGTCGGCCAGCGACAAAGTTGGGCTTGAGAATGGCTACACGCCGGCCGTCCAGTATGGCGGACATGGACCCGACCATCTCGATCGCCTGTCGCGTCGCGCCTGCTATATTGTCGCGAGTGCGCAGGGTCACGACCTGCTGCAGCTGCGCAAGTGGCATTCCGGGCGCATGCTGTGGCACGCCCGGCCTCTGCGCACCCCGAGTCCCGACATCTGGATCATGCATGCTCGAGCCTCGCAACCTCAGAGACGCTGATGGCGCCCGGGGTGTGTTGCTGTAGATACCAGTTTGCCGTGAGGCGCACGCCCTCGCTCAGGCTGACGCGAGGTGCGTAACCAAGTTCGGCGCGCGCCTTGTCAATCGCGTGGCGGTTCTCGGTGCCGAATACATTGACGCCCACCCGCGTGATAAGGGGCTGGCGTGGGTAACGGGCCAATATTGCGGCTCGCTCGATGATGGCTGACACGGGATAAAGGGCGGCATAAGGTACATGGATGCGAGGCGGTTTGGCGCCAACCGCCTCCGCGATGGCCCGCCAGAGTTGTTCTTGGGTGAAAAGCTGATCGTTGGCAATGTTGTAGGCTTGGCCCACGGCGCGGTCGTTGTCGCCGGCCAGGAGCAAACCTTGTACGATGTCGCTGACGTAGGCAAAGGGCAGGAGATTGCGTCCAGACCCGATGATGATCCCCTTGCCCGCCCGCAGGCGGTCGGCCATCCGCTCAAAGTGCACACGATCCCCAGGCCCGAAGAACGTATCCGGCCGGATGATGACGGCCGGCAGATCGTGGCTCGCGATAAAGCACTGGACCACCTTATCGCCTTCCGTCTTTGTCACAGCGTATGGCTCGGACATAGGCATTAGTGGTGAGTCTTCGTGCACAACACGTCCCAGCCCCATGCCATATACTGTCCAGGAACTGACGTGGATGAGGCGGCGTACACCGGCCGTCAGCGCGGCCACGCAGACATTCTCGGTGCCAGTCACGTTGACTGCGTAATAGTCACGCATCGGGCACCAGATGCCCATCATCCCGGCCAGGTGAAAGATCTTGTCCACGCCCCGCATCGGTTCGACGAGTGTATCAGGTTCGCGCACATCACCCCGGTAGACGGCAATGCCTCGCTCCTCCAGCCAGGCGGCGTCCTCCCCGGCGAGGACGAGTGCTCGCAGGGCGTCGCCGCGCTCCTGCAGGGACTGAATAAGCTGGCGGCCGAGTAACCCGGTCGCGCCGGTCACGAGGATCTGTGTCATTGTAATGTCTCCTTGCCGTTCGGGCAGTATAGGGTTCGGTACCAGGTAACGCTGCGGCGCACTCCTTCGGCCAGGTTGATCTGGGGGGAAAATCCTAGTTCCGCCCGAGCTCGGCCGATGGCGAACCGATTTTCGCCGCCTAGCAACTGCAGGCCGTAGCGTGTGAGCGGAGGCGGTTGCTGCATGCGTGTGAGGTGGCCAAGGGTTTCGGCAGCAATCCCTAGCGTGAGCGCGAGGCGGTAGGGAATGCGGAGGCTGGGTGGCCGCACACTCAGCTCGGCGGCTATGGCGTTCAGATAGTCACGCTGGGTCACCGGCTCGTCGTTGACGAGAAGATAGACCCGGCCAACCGCTCCCGCTGCCTCGCTCGCCAGCACGATGCCCTCGGCCACGTCGCGGACATAGATCAACGGCACGCGGTTGTTTCCGGAACCGATCAGAATCATCCTGCCTCGCTGGATCATCGCCGCGAAACGCGCAAAGCTCGCGGTGTCGCGCGGGCCATAGATCCAGCCAGGGCGCACGATCGTCACGGGCACTTGACGTTCCCGCATCGCCTGATCGAGCAGCCGCTCGCCCATGACCTTGGACCAGCTATAGGGGTTCGGCTCGACGCGCAGGGGCGATGCCTCGTCGGCCGCGCCCCGCATGTCGTTGCCGAGGACAGTGATCGAGCTGACGTGCACAAAGCGTCGGACGCCGGCGTCCAGCGCCGCGTTGATAAGCGTCTCCAGCCCTCGAATGTTGGTAATCTCGTATTCGCTCCGCGGTCCCCAAGGACCCGTCCGCGCCGCGCAGTGAAGCACCCGGTCCACTCCAGCAACCGCGGCCTGCAGCGACGCGCGATCACTCAAGTCGCCCCAGCGAATGTCCACGCCGGCATGCACCAATTGATCCACGGCCTCGCCCGGGCGCACGAGGGCGCGCACCGATTCGCCACGCTCTAGCAGCAAGTCAACCAGATGGCTGCCGAGCAATCCGGTCGCTCCGGTCACAAGCACTGGCATTCCTGGACCTCCTATGTCATCCTCAACCACTCATGCCTTCTGGATAGACGGCGTTGAAGCGGGCTTGGGAGCGGCTGGGCGGCTGGTGAATGGGAGTGACTGCATCGCCACCTTGGTTCCGACCCGCGCGAGTGTCGGGATATGCATCAGCATATTGGTGTAGCTGGCATTGGCCAGCGGACAGTGACACTCGTTATTGCGAATGCTGGCACGAATACGATCGGCCTTGGGCGAGAACCAGATGTGCCTAAAGTCATAGTCCGCGTCCCGCAGGTTGCCCATGCTATCCGCGCGGACACAGCAGGGCCACACCTCGCCATTGGCGTATATCTGGGCCGAGGCCCAGCCGGCAAAGCAAGGGATGATTTGCGTTTCCTCGGCCAGGACACGCTTCACAAGCTGATAGTACTGCAATCGAAAGGCTTCGGTGATCTTGGAGATACCATGGAACTGACGAGCATCCAGCCGCTCGCAGAGCTGATCGATAGCCCAAGCGTATTTGTCTAGCGAGGGCGTGATGTTCAGGCCGACTGTGCCCAACTCGACCCGCTGCTCGGCGATCTCTGTAATATAGGAATCGGGCTTGAGGCCGAGCGCATAGTCATAAAGTTCCGGTGTATCGTCGACGTTGAATTGGGAGATCACCGAGTGCACTCCTAGATTCAAGTTCGGGCAATCCAGTTCACGCAGAGCGTAATAGTTCTCCTCGAACTTTTCAAAATTGCCCGGCACACCCCGGATGTTATCGTGCTTTGTCCCCACCCCATCCAGGGACAGGTTGATAATGACCTGTGCCTCCGGGCAGCTCTTGCAGATCTCTTTTACTTTCCTGGCGATAACCTTGTTCAATAAGCTGTTAGTCGGGATATTGATGATGCTAGGTCTACAATGCTCATACAGGGACTTGCATAACTGGACAAGATCCCGGAACATGAAGGGTTCGCCGCCGCTGACAGTGAACCAGTAGGGCGCTCTGCCCAAACTCTGGAAGACATGATCCCATTCCTCCAGCGCGAGTTCATCTTCGCGCTTTCTCCAAATGTTGCAGGTGAGGCAACGCGAGTTGCAGCGCGGCGAGGGAGTGATGGTGATATTGATAGGCATCATCGTCGGCCACCCCAATCGGCGTGCCAGGATGCAGAACGGGATTTTCGCCAAGACTTGGATCATTCGACAATTCTTTTGGTCGTCAACGCCGTGTCCCAAACAGCATGGTCCCGCTTTTTGAAGCGATAGTCGATCCAACCCAGGAAGCGGCCGTAAACTTCCAGACCCATTACAGCGGGTATCCAGAAAACATGGTGCCAGCCCCATCGCCAGGTGCGCAATAGCGCGAACAGGATTCGGAGCCCACTCATTGTCGATACCTCGTAGCCCTGTCCATGTCGCACGTTTAGATGTCCAGCATAGATCCGTCTGCGCTGCCTCAGAAAATCGCGCACAGTCTCGGGGCCACGGTTGTGGCTGATGGCCTCCGGGATATAGCGCAGTTGATAGCCCTGGCACCGGATGGCAGCCTCAATACTGACCTCATCTACTGCCGAGCGGCGGGGGATGCGATAAAAAACGCGACGGAAGACGACCAGCTCGCCCAGCTTGGGATGTTGCAGGGCAATTTGGTGATGCAACTCCCACATGAGATGTGCCGTGAAGCCCATAAAGGTATGGGGGTCATTGGTAGGAATCGGGTGGCCGCCGGTCATCCCCACCTCGGGATCATCAAAGGGCTCTAGGAGGCGCTGAATAGTCATTGGTTCAGGTAGGGTGTCGGCGCTTTCCATGACCAGGATGTCAGATTGGGCGTGGCGAAGGAATAGATTAATAGCAGATGCCTTACCTTCCCGACATGGCTGAACCAAGAGCTTGATTGTCTGGTTTTGACCGATGAATTCACGGACAATGGATTCTGTATTGTCGGTGCAACCACTCGCCACGACAATGATTTCCTTGATCAGATAACTAGAGGTCTGCTGCTCAAGCAGGCACCGCAGCAATTGGCCGATGTTCGCCTCCTCGTTATAGGCCATGATGCCTATGCTGACGACGAGCATCGGCTCTGTTTGCGGACCTTCTCTCGGTCGGAAAGTAATGCTATCCGTGGCCATCGTATCCTCCTCGAGTTCCGCCAATGGCAAACGGCGGTGCCTTTGTGCACCGCGGCACCATCATCTTAGCATAAATGCGCATCAATTGCTCGGCGATTACATCCCAGTCATACCGGGACACGACTAGCTGCCTGGCGCTGGAGGCTATACGCCGATAAAGCACCTGGTCCGAGAGAAGACCCACTGTTCGCTCGGCGAATTGCTCCGGGGTATCGGCGACGAGGAGATGCTCGCCGTCGACCACATCTAGCCCCTCAGATCCTATGGTCGTCGACACGACGGGCCGGCCGAGCGCCATTGCCTCCAAGATCTTGAGCCGTGTACCCCCACCAGCTCGGAGGGGCACCACGCATACCGCGCTCTGCCGGTAGTAGGGGATTACGTCGTCCACGCGGCCCGTGATATGCACGCCGTCGCCACTGAGCTGCACCACTTCAGGCCGCGGATCCCTCCCGACAATCCACAAGTCCACTGCGCCGATCATGCGCCGAATGCGGGGAAAGATGTCCCGGCAAAAGTACAGCACCGCATCAACGCACGGCGGGTACCCCATGTTGCCAATGAACAGCAGGGTGGGTGAAGCGTTCTCTGCCGGCAGAGGTTGGTACACCAGGGTGTCCACACCATTGGGGATCACATCTACCTGCAAACGGGGGTTGGCCTTCAATAGCAAGTTCCGATCGATCTCGGACACAGTTGTGGAGCGGTCAAACCTCTCTGCGTAGCGGGGTTCCCATTGGCTCATCGCCATACTATTTAGCAATGAGCGTATTTTTACTTTCCATCGCCGTTCGATATTGAAGACCCGGCGGTCTTGCTGAGATGTAAAGTTTTGGAACATCAGGATGTTTTTACAGCGCCGGTTCCGGGGAAGTGTTTCAAGGTACAACCCCATGCGCGATTCAATTTGCACGATGTCGAAATCTATCGTGGACACAAGCTGCCTGATTTTGCTCACGAGTTCTTCAGATTGCAGGAACTTGAGTTCCGGCGGTTTGCCCTCCAGGGCATAGCGAAACAGACCAGGCATATGGGCTAGAGGGCTACGGCGCTGCAAACTGGCTGTTTCTACCCTGACGCAGAATTGCTGTAGATGAGGCACTCCCTCGGCATCATCCGGTGTCTCTAAAAACGCGGCCAGTGATACTTCGTGCCGGCTGGCAACCCGGCGGAGAAGGTTATAGATACGGATTCGATCTCCTCCAATCAATGGATAAGGCAGATAATCGGCGATAATCAGAATTCGCATATCAGTCTCATGTCTATTGTCGCTGGTTACATACAGTTGATAGAACCTGTGCAAGTTTGCGGGTCAATGCTTGACGAGCATACGCCTCAATACCGGTCGTGCTGACACGCAGCGGCGCGGATGTTTTACTCTGGTGATATATAGTCAAGATAGCTTGTCGTATCCCGTCTACATCGGAAGGTTCGGCAGTGAGCCCAAGGGCGTGCTGTTCCACGAAGTCTGCGGCGGCGCCAGGACAACTGAGCAAGAGGATCGGCGGGCCGCCAACCGCCCAGTACTCATAGATTTTGGCAGGGATCAGGGTAGACCAACCCTCGTAATTGATCGCCATCAGCAGGTCGGCCGATTTGGTTAAGCGAAGAACCGCGTCGTGTGGCAGATGTCCCAGCCCCTTCATCACGCCAGAAAGACCCATTTCTTCAGCCATCCGTCGATGTTCTTCTGGGAGATCACCGGCAAATACCAAGGTCAGTTTCTCTGTCAGATCTGGTTGTTGTTGCAAAATGTGGTTGACGGCTTGAAAGAGTCCTGCGGGACTGCGTCCCCAAGACTTTGAAACGTTTAGGGACCCAGCATGGACGATCGTGAACCTAGAGTTGCGGGGCGCCGTCGTCATCGAATTCAGCACAGCAAAATCCCCAAGATCACAACCATTGGAAATGAAAGCGAATTTGTCACTGGGCTCTGCGGGATAACGGCCTAGGAACGCGTTTTTGCTCCATTCCGTGACCAGGATAACCTTGTCAGCGGTCTTGACCGCCCAGCTTTCCATCCTTCGCTCGATCATACGTCTGATAGTGGGCTTGGAATGATACCAGGGCGTGTCAATCCAATCATCGCGGAAATCCAGGAGGAGCGGCTTGCCGGTTAATCGTTTCAAGAATGCGCCAATCAGAGCATCAGAGTGAGGGGGGCAAGTGGCAAAGATGACATCGATGCCTTCACTCCTCACAATCTGCCGTCCCCGTCTGAGAGCGAATGGCAGCCAGGCAACGTACCAGTCCGGCAATAAGAGATTCCGGAAGGCCCAACGACGTGTTTTACCCACAACCTTCACTATTATCGCTGTCAGGTAATTCCGCTGGCCAAATTCCCTTTCCTTTTCCAGAAACTTTAACGACGGCTCGCCCGCGGTTGTGCGACAGATCTTCACTTCTGGTTGGATTTCCGATAGCAGGGTTTCACTACCCACTTTGCGTGTAGTCTCACATTCCTTTTGGTCGTCGATAGTAAGAACTACAGGCAACCAGCCTAACACGGGCAGGTACTTGATGAACTTGACCACCCGAATTGAGAATCCCACGGGGAAGAAGGGTGGAAAAGAGCGGGCAATCATCAGCACCTTTTTCATTTTACTCTCATTACTTTCGCTTGGCTGCAACATATGATTCTCTATTTGGCAAATGTCTCTCATTGACGAGTTGGAACCGCCAGTGGAACGACACTCCCTCGCCTTTCAATTCCCCTTGCCAATGCACATAAAGTTCTCGATTGCATTGTTTAACTCCATATTGGTATGAAGACCAGGTATCTCTCAACTGAGAACGTATCCCCTTATCCGACATGTGTACAATCAAGAAGGGCCGGTCATCCTCGAGCACGGTAAGCGTATGCTCTCCTTCATCAAGTTCCAAATCCAGGCCAGGAGCAAAATGAAAAAACCACTCCACACTGTGTTCAGCCTGCCCGGTAAACTTATCGACCAAATCCCAGACACCTGGTCGTGGATGAGCCAGCTCTCGAATAAACTCCACCTGGCCAGAATAAGTCAAAGCCCCTATGATACGTTCTCCGGTCCAGTCGATACACTTTGCCTCGGAGATCTGCTGCCAGTCAAAATTGGGCATGGGTATCGCCTGATCGCGACCATCGACCAGCACTGTGTTGTGGGCTGCTGTAAGACGAAAATGATCCCTCCAAGGGCCGTGGTAGGTGTAGGTTCCCGAATCCACAAGCAGCGGTTGACCACTTACCCACAGCACAAAGCTGAGAAGATCACAATGAGCGTGGGCACAATGTCCTTCGCCTCCCAAGCCGAACGGACCGCAGCGAAAGAAAGCGACATCCGTGTCTGCCGCCCACGCATCACGGATGACGTACAAGCCCGCATGCGGAAAGGCTCGCGATGTCTGCTCGGGCGGCCGAATGCCAAGCTGTTCCCAAAGATCCAAACCGTTAGAGCCTAAGAGCCAAAATGCTTCCTCGTCGAAGCGGCCAGCCGCAAATTTCCAGTCAGCCCTGCCAAACAGCGCTGCCCCGGCAGACAGGATTGGGCGCAAGTCCCAAAAGTCTTTGTGTTGTCCCAAACCCAGTGCGCGTCCGTAATCGGAATCACCCCACAGCGGGGCCGTTCCAACCGGTGTCAAGGTGAAAAGCACATAGTCAAGCATGCGCTCCAGCGTATTCTCCAGAATAGGCGCGTGCGGCAGCGCACCCTGGCGACTACGCGCCACTACCAGGAGTAGCAGCTCGGCTACGAAACGGTGATACCCGGTTGCCTGTTCCTTGTTTACACCGTCAGTGTGCGTTTGTGCAGTTGCCTGCTGGTTGAGCAAGCGTAGACCAGTTTCGCGCCACGCTGCCGCTGCACGGAACTCTGGAAAGACCGCCCCGACGAGTGCCAAGCCGACTAGCTCCGCCATCATATGGTTGTTCGGAACATCACTCCTCGTAGTCTGCAAGTGGCTGCTCAGGAAATCAGCTTGCTGCCACAAACTCTTTAGGAAGGCTTTGCCAGTCTTTTCTCGGAATTCCAATGAGCAACGAAAAAACTGAAAAGCCACGGCCCAAGCAAGAATGCGAATAGAAACCTCCAGAGGGTAATACCAATTGGCACCGTGTTGCAGTGGATTGGTTTCGATCCAACTCTGGATCTGGGAGCAGAAAGCGTCCACGTACTGTTGATTGCCGGTCAGCCAATAAGCGATCCCGAGGGTTATAAAGTGCTGGTGTCGGTTGAGCTCCCAGAAAAGTATGAGATCAACCGGGCGCGTAGCCCCAAAATACTGGCCTATCCGACTCCGGTGCAAGAGAGGAAATCGCCAACGGGTAATGGGATCGCTGTGCCAATCGATGCCCTGTGGGAAATGAAAAACCTGACCCAGCAGAGAAAGCTCGTTCCGGCAGGCGGCATCGGCGGCAGCGAGCGCGGTCGAAACATATTCCGGATAATCATGATGCAAGAGAGCGGCGGTCTCCTGCGGCGATTCATGCTGCAGCAAGAAGGACGAGGCTGGACGGCTGGCCAGATGGTCGAGCAGGGCTTCCACTGAGCGCCAGCCGCCGGTTGTGCGCGCCAGCAAGGCGGCATCGCTCATCTCTCGGTGCGCCTTCCAGCCCCACCACAGCGACTGGCCCCATACAACGAGTTCGTTCAGAATACGTACCCAGGCACGCCGCAGTGTGCCCAAAGGGCCTAACTCCCGGCTGCGCTGAAAATATTGTGATGCAGACTTAGACATGCTGCTCACCAGTCACTCTATGCCATAACTGCAAGACCGCATGCTTCTCCTCTGGCTTTACTTCACCCAACCACCAGAGGCAGACAACGTAGGTAGGCACTGCCACAATGATGCTCAGAAAGAGATATGCAAGTGATACTTTGCTCCAGGCGTGGGACATTCCATATATGCCCCAGGCAACCAGTCCCATTACAACCGAAGCCGCCATAACGTTGCGCAACGTTCTGAACGGAAACCGCCAAGTGAGGTATGGCCGGGAAGCCAGCGTCTGCAGGACAAGCAAGACGGTGTAGCCGATCAGAGTAGAGATCGCTGAAGCTACATAGCCGAAGCGAGGGACCAGCAGCAGTTGCAAACCAATATGGGTGAAGGCAGCAACAATCTGGTTGGCGCCGAGTCGACGTGCTTGTTTTTTTATGGCTATGCCCATCATGGCAATGTTCGACAGTCCCCAGGCAAAACTAGAGAACACCACGAATCCGACAATTTTGGATCCTTCGTAGTAATCGGGAGCGGTTAGCAAGGCCACAAAAGGACGGGCGAGAATACTCACACCAACCGCGGCCGGCAGGCACAGGAGGAGATACACACGGGTGACCATTGTCAGGGTTCTTTCTGTGGCCTCCCGCCCCTCACTTTCCCAGGTATTGAAAATTAACGGGGACACGCTGAGCAAAAACAACGCCACCAGGAGCTCGATGCTCTTGGCTGAGATGTTATAGGATACCGAGTATAACCCTACGTCACGCTCCGGCCAGAATGACCGGATGATGAATAGATCCGACACACGTAGCCCCCACATAGCTACATTCCCCAACATCAGTGGCCAGGCATATTGCCACATTTGCAGGGCATCCATAACATGAAAGTGCTGTGGGTGAATGCCCACCCCCCTGGTAGTCAGGAAGATCAGGAAAGGCAGCGCCAGAACAAGGGTGAGAAAGGTGCCCCACAAGAGGCCCTCAACTCGGAAACCTAAAACTACAACCAATAGAAGGCCAACCGCAAGACCACCGTAACGTATGAACAATTGAAAGGAAGTGTATGATCCGCTGCGTTCTTGTGCTCTCATTAACGATATGAAAACAGTGAAAATGCTTTCGGCAACGAAGACTAAGATGACAAGAGGCAGAAGTTGAACCAACGCGGAGGGTAGAAATTCTTTGAGCAGGAATAGAGCCAGGTAACTGACCCCCGCAACAATGGTGATGACCGCGGTAATAGAGATACCCAAAGTTGCAAACAAGACATTCAACGTTGATTGGGCCTTATAAGCCGGGTAAAAGCGTAACACGGCGCTGCCAAAACCCGAAACGGCCAGGGCAACCAGAAACGCAGATACGCTTGTAGCCAGCGCCCAATAACCATACTCGGCCGGAAGGAACAGCCTGGTCAGGATTGGAGTCGTGATAAAGGCAGTGATAGCGGGTAAGAATTGTGATGGCAAATAGATTGCCATGTCTTTGACGAATCTTTTTAACACCTGTTGATTCCCCTGCCTCTTCAAAACCTGTTCTCAGGTAAAGAGACAACCAGATCGGACACGCCTGTAGCCAGCGCACAAATACATACTGGCCAGGTGGAAAGAAACGTGTAACACTAGTAAGAGCTTGGAAGGCAGAAAAGTAGCCAGATCATTTGTCAAGCATTTTAGTGTGCCTGATATCTTCTCATCCTCTTGCCCAACAACCGGTGGCATGTAGCATCAAGGTGTTTGGGCTGGTCAGTCATTCTTCATCAAAAACCTGCATTCGTGATATCTTCAAAGTCCAAAGGAATCTTTTGGTCAAGAAAATTTAGCTTACCTCGTTGGGTAAGAGGCAGGCTGTCTACAAATTCAAATTGAATATCGAATTCCTCCTCGGTTAAGACTTTTCCCACTTGATCCCTTAATTCTTTGGCAACCTCCCCATCCAAATACCCTGGAGCTCGCACGATTTTGGCTACAACTTTTCCTTCCCTTTCTTGAACAAATTTCATCTCCCGAATTTTAGACCAGACTGGGTGTCTTCCGGACCAAACCAGTTGAAGCGGCACCAGTTTGCCACATTTGCTTACGAAATATTCACGGAACCGTCCCATAAAATTCTTGATGAGGGGTGAATGTCGGTTACAAGGACACCTCCCTTCAGCATAGACTGCCACATCAAACATCTGATACCGAATCAGCGGCATGACATTATTATGAAACCCTGTACCCACTACAGACCCTGATGCTCCTGGTTTATTGATAGGTTCATTATTCGTATCAAGTAACTCAAAGATCCCGTATTCCATGTTGATATGATAGCCACAATGTTGTTCACATTCAATGGCATCAGCAACTCTTTCCGACATGCCATATCCTGAGAAGATCTTGCTCTTCAGGGCCGATTCAATAAGGTATCGCTGTCCTGGCCAAAGGGCTTCTGATCCACTGAATATAGCTTTTATAGGTGGGAGAACCGAATTGTTTCTTTTGATAAACCTTGAAAAAATCTCTAATGCGGATGGGTATCCAACTAGGAAAAGCGGTTTGAATTTGTTGAACACGTCAACAAACTCAAACATATTTTCTTCACTCATATCATGGGACTTTAGGATGATTTCATTTTCGTCATTGTTGTAATCCCAACACCTGTTAGCGAAAAAGGTTCCAATTGCCGCACGTGTGAGATTTATTTTCCGATCGTATTGTTTATAACCAGCCCACACCCGTTGGCGCAGACTGAACGCCTCTTCAATCATTGAGCTGTAGAAATTGTCTAAATAAATGCCTAAGGGAATTCCTGAGGAACCTCCAGTGACCCACTTTCTTAACTTGGAACGATCAACATCAACGGGAATAAACTCATCAATATGGTTGCGCACTTCTTCTTTGGTAATTAATGGTAGCAACTGCAGATCATCTAGGGTTTTGATGTCGGAAGGATTCAAGCGCCCTTCTCTAAAAGAGCGTTGGTAATAGGGCACCTTCTCATAGGCAAACTTAACCAGCTCCTTTAGCTGCTCTAATTGATAAGCCTCGAGTTCTTCCAAAGACCACCCTTCACTCTTTTGAAGAAAGTCAAAGTATTCCTGGAACTCTTTGGTGTCCCAAAGCCAATGGGGAGAACATTGGCGTTTCACCCAACCGTAGGCTCTTCTCAGAGGTAAAGGTAGAGATTTTCGAATCGATCCAATATGGGTTTTAGGGAGATTTGAACGGTTGATCATGCTACTGGCACCTCCGGCCCGACTTTGCTCAGAATAATCTCGTTGGTACCCATGATGATTCCAATAACTGGGGTCCAGCGCCACTGCATAAATGTCGAGTTAACCCATGCAGCAATCAAGACTGCCAGGTAAACGAGGGTGAAACCTAACACAACTCCCCTCATCCGGTCGTTGGCGATACTCCGCCAATATCTAAACCCACGCATTAGAAAGGCAAGCGAGAGCCACATAAAGCCGAGATACCCAAGTAGACCCGATTGCAACAGAATCAATAAGTGACCGTTGTGAATATGTTTCCTGAAATCGTAGTTAGAACCTGGCACGTCGAGTCTGGGATCCCAAGGTCTGTATGTGAAACCCATTCCCAGGCCTATCAATGGATGTGACGCGATTGTAGAAAAGGCATATCCATTTTCAATCTTTCTCCAGTTTAGCGAGCTGTCTTGACCCTGAAACGTCTCGCTGCTAGCAAGTGTGCCCAACCTATCAAAGGATGCGCCCGCCAACCTCGCCGCCCGTGACTCTGGATCGCTGGTTACGAACAGAAGAATCATGGCTGCCGAGCATATGACCACCAAACCCCACCCGATAAGCCTTCGCCTGTCATATCCTCTGCAAAGATACGCCAGGAGAAAAAACACCATGATGAGCACCGCCCAATAACTGCGGAGAAAAGTTACCAAGAGCGCCATGCCCAATAAGCCACATTGAAGGAATTTCAGCCATCCTGGTGGCTTGAATTCTTCTAGAACCTGGATGCAGAAGATTGCAACAAATGAAACCAGTACGATTGGCCAGCCCGGCGGGAGTATTCGCGTAATGTCCTCATACATTGTGCCCTGAGTGTTCAAGGTCTCAACCCGGCCGGGTAATAGTTGTACCGAGTCGCCTAGCAAGAATTGCACGATCATTGCCGCGGCAACAATGGTCGCTAGAAGAAAAAGGCTATTCAACAGGAAGTTGAGTTGGCGGCGGTCCCTCACCAGATTGGTGACAATAAAGAAGGTCAGGTAATAAGACAAAACCCGGGTCGCCCTTAGCGCTGTTTGAGCCTCCACAGATGATTTGAGGATCGCAATAAAAGTCGATAACAGCGTCACAGCGTAGAAAATCAAGAGCGGCCAGTCGAGCGGTGTGCGTACGATCTTGAACTCCGGCTCCACCAACCAGCGTAAGACAATAAGACCAAGCAAAGACAAAAGCAGGAGATCAGGGATGTGCAAACTTATACCGCCCAAGGAAAGTAGAGGCAGTTGATCTTCAAACACAATACTCGACGTAGCAATCAAAATTCCCAACAAGCCTATCTCCGGCCTCTTGAGCACGGCATAGATCAAAAGAGCAGCTCCCAGTGCACCTAGCACTAGAAGCAGCGAAAGCCGTAGGCCCGCAATACCCAACAGCAGACCGAAACTACATCCCACTACTATCTGGAGTAGCAGACTATTACGTCCGAATGATTGTCTGATACGTCGCGCTAGCATCTCGTCTCGTCTCGCCTGAACCCGACAGAACTCCCACAAGGTCGACTAGCCCAGTGACGTTCACAATGGACGGAGATCGTGCAGATCGGCAGAACCTCGTGTAAACTTGGGTTGACGCGTAAAAAACTGACTTGAACTCCGTATTGAACGAGGATCTCCATACTTGGTACTATGATAACTCCGATATTCCTTGGGAATGTAGCAACTCAAGCTGCGTCTGGACCCCACGCAAGATTTTCTCTCGTTCTTCATTACTGAAGCCAATTCCCTTTGTCTGGCGTGGCTGAAATGAACTCCCCCCGCGCACACCCAAGAAACCCAATATTCTTCTTGATTCATTTTCTGGATCACTGACTAGTCGCCCAAACTGAACTATATAGGTCTGTGGATCGGTGTTGTATTGCGATATGAGATCCACACAAGAACACCAATTCTCCATGTACTCTTCAATAGTGAATTCCCTGGATTCCGCATTTGTCAGAGACTCACCCCAGGTCCGTCTCGTCATCGACCAAATAGTACCGATAGGGTCGCGAACAGTGAAAAGAAGCTTGGATTCTGGAAACAGCCTCCTCACACTAGTAAGGAATTGCTCATAATCCCTTGACGGAAAAGCGATTGGCTCTAGAGGCTCCTTATCCACTAGTAGTCGCTTCCCTATGAGGACTCTGGAATTGGAGTAATAGCCGAGCACAAGTTGGCGGGCCAAATTGACAATCATTGCGCCGTCTTTTTCGAGATTCCGAAATCTGTAGATCTCCTCCATAAGCCTATGGGTGCTGACCAATATGCGCGATTCAAAGAATGCCGAAACGCCGGGTTGATGACGAAGCCATTCCCAAAGGGCTGTGGTACCTGTACGAGGTGCGCCTGATATTAGACAGAAATCCCGAGGAAAGAGCCTGAAGTTCCTCTGGAATCTCAGGATAACGGCTCTGGCTACTTCTCTCATGTGAATGTGCTTTACAGATGGATTTTGGCAGGAGGAATCGTTTGATGAAATCATGGTTTTGTCCAAGCCCTCGTCTTTATGAGGATCTTCATAGAGGAATCCGCCGGCATACGCACATCCAGCGTGAGATAGCTCCCATTCACCCGATAGGGGAACTCGTAGCCATTCACGGTCACGCTGGCGATTGGGACATTCAGAGTCTCTTCCTTGAACAGGTGATAGGTCCTTGCCTCGCCGGAGTCGTTGCTGACGATCAAGTCGTTCCCATACATCTTGACATCCATGCTGCCATCGTCGTTTGTCTTTTCGAGGTACAGATGCCTGATGATGTATCCCAGGTTTCGCCATTCCACTCCACCGGGCAGGGCGTTGACCTGGTCCGCGACGGGATCAAAGGCATCGATCCCTGATGCAAAAAGCTCCTTTCCTTCGTATGCGTGCGAATAAAACAGTGCTGGCTTTCCTAAGAAGAGGTCAAAGATGAAAGGCCGGAGATCGGGTCGAAAGGGCGAATAGGTGCCCGGATGCCTCCGCGTCAGCACTGGGAAATCGCCATAGTCCATGTTGGCTTGGTACATCCCATAGTCCCAATCGGAAGGGCGAGTGCCGTCCAGGGGAACGTCCTGGGCGTTGACGGTAGCCAGGTAGTTGTTTGCCTTCAACGAGACCAACGTTTGCTCTGGGGAGATGCCGTAGGGAAAGACCATCACCCTGTCCCATGGAATGCCGGTCAGTAGTGAATGCTCCGCCATTCTCGCCAAGCCTTCTACGATGTCGGCTTTCTGATCGGCGAGAGGCCTCGCAGGGTATTTCTGCCCGTCGTATGTGTCGTCCTCGGATACGCTGTACTTGTAGAACTCGTACCCGTCGTGGTTGTTCCCGTGTTGAACCAGCGAGTACCGGTCTGGGTGGGCGCGGAACAGGTTCACAACCTCAGGCCGCGATTTGTCCCGATTTGCCGGCACAAAGGCGATGGTCGTGTGAAAGTTGTGGGCCTGCATCTCCTGGAGCAGGGCCGTGTAGCTCAGCGCTTGCCAGGGTTCGGTTAGCGCCGGATCGTCGATCGTCAGGTTGGCATAGTTGTGGGTGTTGTGCCAGGCCTCGTTGCCCAGGGCATAGCGCATAGTGAGCATCAGCGGGACGATGGTCGAGAAAGAAGAGGGGTCATAGTACATCTGTCTGAGCGGAACTTCTTCCAGGCTCCTGGGCGGTCGGCTTGCGTCTACGAATACCGAACCCGCGCCCTTCTGCCACCGCACGAAGATGGGATAGGTTGCCCCTGTATCATCTTTCGAAGAGATGAGCGTCGTCACCGAATTCTGCTGGCCGAGCGTGAGGGCAAAGTCGCCCTGCGCTGCTGCGGGTGTAGACGTGACAACCTGGCCGGAAAACACACGGGTTATCTCTGGCGCCGCAGAGGAAACGATCCAGTCTCTCTGGGTATCCAAAGGCCTGGCTACTCCCACTACCGCCCCCTCGGTGAATTCAGACAAAACCGTGCGGTCAAGGCCCTCTTTCACGCCGGACACGAAAAGATTGACTCCCTTCGCTTCGATGGCCGTGCGGAGGACGTCCAGCTCCTCTCGGCTTAGAGAGGGCGGGTCTCCGAACAGGGTTTCGGCGTTGACACCGATCAGCTTGAAGTAGTTCCCTTGTTCGTCCTTGAGCGCCTCATCCGTCAGAGGAATAGTCCCCAGGGCGATCTCTTTGCAGAGGAGCCCATAGTAGAGTGCTAACTTGCACAAGTTGGCATCAAAGAAGGTACCATGGGTGGAATCGCGGAGGAGCAGCATGTCCTCGATGTCCGGTCCTTTCCTGGCGCCCACCTCGAGCGGAATGGGTGTCGGAGCGGCATCGGCGTGGACGTCGGGAGGGCTAGTCGCTTGAGGGGTGGAGGTAGGCAGGGACCCAGCCGGCGGGGTTTCGAATGCGGGGGTCGTGTCCGCTGACTCGGCAGTGTTCACGGCCAATCCAGCGCCGCCCGCTTGCACGGATCGCCGAAAAGCGAAGGCACCGGGGCCGTTGAGCACCAACACAAGGCCTATTCCCACTGCGAGGCCAAAGACTATGCTAACCACCACTTCACACGGCTGTTTCATGCCACTAGCGACCATTCTCCTCTGCTTGCGCTACCCCTTTACCGTCAACAAGAGCCTGTACTTGCTCAACCCAACGCCGGCAGATCTGTTCAGCCATCATCGGTACACCGATGGTCTCGGCGAGAATTTCGGGATCCTGCTCGGCGAGCTGCGCAAAGCTCACAATGCCGAGCGCGTTCAGTGCCTTTTCGTGGACAGGGCTGATCCCATCGATTATGGTCGATGATCGTCCCTCAGCGCTGTCTCTGGTAGCCGGTAATAACCATAGTAGCGATAGCCGGGGCTTTGGTGTACTCGATTTGCCACCAAACCGACCAGCCTGGCCCCAACGCCAGTCAGTGCCCGGCAAGCAGACCGTACAGCTTCTCTCCCTGATCGAGCACAGTCGACCACCAGTAACACGCCGTCGACCATTGGAGCAATCACAGCGGCGTCGGTCACTGGCAGGAGAGCGGGGGCGTCGACCAGAACCATGTCAAAGTGCTGCTCCATCTCCTCGAGCAGCGCCCTCATCCGGGTTGAGCCGAGCAGCTCCGCCGGATTCGGCGGTAACGGACCACTGGCGAGTACCGATAGCCCAGACACCTCGGTGTCCTGCACCGCTTCTTGCAGTCTGAGTTTGCCGTCGAGGACACTAGTGAGGCCGATTCTCATGGACAGCTGGAAGTTGGTGTGCA
>Ga0307379_10001669_pt1 | contig 34442 bp, 33 predicted proteins | sample UN2MG_FD_202237 | JGI IMG/M metagenome (GOLD analysis project Ga0307379, IMG submission 202237) | Soil microbial communities from Risofladan, Vaasa, Finland - UN-2 | ecosystem: Environmental > Terrestrial > Soil > Coastal area > Acid sulfate soil | place: Finland: Risofladan, Vaasa | collected...
CACCACATCAGCATCAAGAGTAAACGTTGACCCTTCGATTGGTATGGCTTGCCTCCGACCAGTATCATCAGGCTCACCAAGTTTCATTCGGACACATTCTAACCCAGTTACCTTGCCTTTTTTACCTAGGATTTTTGTTGGCGCAGCAAGATAATAAAACGAAATACCTTCACGCTCGCATTCTTCTAATTCCTCTTTATTCGCAGGGATTTCAGCACGAGAACGACGATAAATAACAAACGCTGTTTTTGCTCCCAGACGAAGTGCGGTCCGAACCGAATCAATTGCAACATTTCCTCCACCGATAACCGCTACAATTTTTCCTTCGTAATCAACCTTTTTTCCGCTTCCTAGATCATGTAAGAATCCTGCTGCGTGCACAACACCATCTAATTCTTCACCATCGATGCCGAGTTTCTTGCTTTTATGGGTCCCAATCGCAATAAAAACTGCTTCATATCCTGCATTATGTAAATCATTTAACATCAGATCAGGACCTATTGGAGTATTCGTTCGAATTTCTACTCCTTCCTCCTGAATTATTTTAATATCATAATCAAGGATTTCTGGCGGTAAACGATAATTCGGAACACCAACCCGAAGCATTCCCCCTGCTTGTGAGAGTCCCTCAAAAACAGTTGGGTGATACCCCATTCTCGCAAGATCATATGCAACCGTTAACCCAGCAGGACCAGAGCCGATTACCGCTATTTTACGGTCTTGTCCTCGTAATTCAGCCTGTTTTTTCTTTTTCTTTGTCTCTTTACGGCCATGGAGCCGTTCATAATCAATAGCAAACCGTTTCAAGGCTCGAACAGCGACTGCTTCATCAATTTCCTTCCGATTACAGTTCTCCTCGCAGACATGGGTACAAATCCTTCCACAGACTCCCGGGAATGGATTACGTTCACGGATAAGATCAGCTGCTTCCTGGAATTTTCCCTCCCGAATCAATGCAACGTATCCCTGAACATTCACATTCGCCGGACATGCATTCATACATGGAGGGATCCCAATTTTATCAATAGTAAAGACATTAGGAATGGCTTGAGGATACATTTTATAGATCGCATGACGATCGGATAAGCCTTCATCAAACTCAGACTCAAGAACTACCGGGCAAACTTCTGCACATTCACCGCACCCTGTGCATTTCTCAGAGTCTACATAACTTGCTTTTTTACGAATTTTCACGTGAAAATTCCCACTGTTCCCCGTGATTTCTTGCAAATCAGCATACGTAATTAAATCGATATTCGGGTGTCGCCCCACATCTACGAGTTTTGGAGAAAGAATGCACATGGAACAATCATTGGTCGGAAATGTTTTATCGAGTTGCGCCATGACTCCGCCAATCGCTGGTTTTTCCTCTAAAAGATAGGTTTTAAACCCAGAGTCAGCGAGATCAAGGGCAGCTTGCATGCCTCCTATGCCGCCGCCAACTACGAGAACTGAGCCTATTTTACCAGATTTCGAAGAGTTTTTCATTACAGGGTCACCCCGAGTTTTTCAAGAATTGCTGTTGGTCGAACTTTATTGAGTCGGAACCCAAGTTGTTTTGGATCAACTCCTAACGCAAGACCTAGTACCTGTGGATAATACAACACCGGCAGGTTATAACTCACATTGAATTTCGTTTCAATTTTCTTCTGGTTATCCTCATACATAATTGAACAAAACGGACAAATGGTGACTAATGCATCAACCTTGTTTGCGGTGATATGATCGAGTTTCTGTTTCGCCATGGACAACGCGATGTCTTCTTCTACACCAAGAATCGCTCCTCCACAGCAATCTAACTTGTTTTTGTAATCAACGACTGCTGCTCCCGTCACTGCCACGAGGTTTTCGACTGTTGATGGGTTTTCTGCATCATCGAAACAATCATATAATTCTGAGGGTCTGAGGTAATGGCACCCATAATGAATCGACATACTTATTTTGCTCAGGTCTGTTTTGATTTTTTCTCGGATGACATCCATGCCGATGTCCTCATAAAGAATCCGTGAGAAATGTTTAATTTCGACTCCTGGTTTGAATTCTTTATCTATTGTTGCTAGTTCTTTGTTGATTTTTTCTCTGAGTTCTTTATTTTTTGTCAATTCTTTGTTCGCCTCAGTAAGAACCGAAGTGCACGCATTACATAATGTACAAATTTTTTCTTTTTTTTCAGCAGCAATCGCTAAATTCCGTGCTGCGATTAATAATGACGCCTCATGATTGGACGATTTTACGGGGAACCCGCAGCAGGAGAATTCCGGGACGTCAATAAAATCAATGTCAAGTTTCTTTGCAACCTCACGTGCCGACAGTTCATAGTTCTGCCCTCGAACCGGGATTGTACATCCAAGAAATAGTGCATATCTCATTTCGTCACCTCTTTTGGTAGCATATCATGCATAAGTTTTGTGATATCTTCAAATGTCTTTTGTATAGGAGGGAGACCTAGTTTCTCTCGTTTTTTATTATCAAAATCTTCGACTTCATATAATCGTCCGAAGGTGCTCACCAGACGGTTTTGTTCCTTAAAGGACGGATGGATATATCCTTCACGTGCCGCGATGTTTTTTAATGCAGTCATAATGTTGGTGAGTTGTACATCCTGTGGGCATCGATCATAACAAGTGTAGCAGGTAGAACAGAGCCAGATGAAATTACTTTTTAACACACGTTCTCTCATTCCAAGCAATACCATGTGGATGATTTTTCGTGGATTATATTTCTCATCGATTTCTCTGACAGGACAGCCTGCGGTACAGGTTCCACAGGCGAAACATCGGCTGATATTTGTCCCACCCATTTCTGCAGATACTTCATGTTTAAAATTCGGATCTAATTTTGTTGAATCAATCATTTTTTTTTGCCTCCATGATTGCATCAGAAACATCCTCAGGTTCCACTCCTGGGCTTTCTATTTTGTTTTCATGATAGAAATCCTCAACTTTGGAAATCAATTCTTTTTCTTTTCGTTTGGTCTGTTGAAGGTTTTGTTCCAGTCCGCTCAGCTCTGATTTTGGATAGAACTGAAAATCACCTGAGATACCTATTGTTTGGATTATATTATCTTTAATCTCCTGGGACGTTCGAATTAACCCTCCTCGTGCTTTATAAATGCTATAGAGCAGTTCGACGCCTTCACGGATTTTAACACCCTGTGGGATCCGTGGAGTCTTTTTAAATAAGAATTTATCGGAGTTGAATACTTTCTCAAGCTCAATCATTTTTTCAAAAACATCTGGGGTGAGACTTGTCTGTTGCAAAGGTCCAAGAAGATGTTTAAAATTTGTAACCAGAGAAGTTACTACCTCCTCTCGAGCAGGAATGTATCCTAATTCTCGTTTCATTGTCGTAAGGTTTTCTTCCATGCTTTTGTAAATCTTATCCCTGAATTTTTCATCAGGAACTTTAAGGATTTTACTCATCATGGCAAAATCAAAATCCATAAGAATACCGCCAACAAACACCATGTTTTCTCCAATATCTCCACCGCCTTCACCAGCAATCTTCCGTTGGTTTTTTGTGATGATGTCATTTTCAGCTCTGAACTGTGTTTCAATGCCGAAGTCATGGTACGTATCACATGCTGGTTGTGAGAGCGTAGAGAAGATGTCTTTTACCCGAGTTGGGAACGCCGGGTGTCCCTTTCGCCAAATGAGTTGATAAAACACTTGGTTATGATCAAGATAGGTTGCTCCACCACCTACTTCCCGTCGCATCACCGGAATCCCTAGTTTTTTACAGGCTGCAAGATCGATTTCTTTTTCAGCATCCTGGAAATATCCTATCGATGCTAACGGCATATCGGGAGACACTAACACCAGTCCTTCGAATCCGAGACGTGCGAGTGCATGGAAAATAAGCATGGATTGTTGGCCTTGAAGATGATTAAGCTTTAGTAGCTTCAGCACTTTTTTTTGCCTCCTGTATTCCTTGCCAGATGATATCTTCAATACTGCGAATAATCATTGTCTTGCCTTCTGCTTCGCCGACTTCTTGAGCAGCTTTTTTGAGGACCTGTTCACATGTTGGACATGACGTCACAAGGATTTCTGTCCTGGTGTCCAAAGCTTCATGAATCCGTTTTTTTGCTATATCATTTGAAAGAGCTTGATCAGACATGAGAATGCCGCCTCCTCCACCACAACACCGTGAATTTTGCTTATTTGTCTCCATCTCAACGACTTCAACACCTAGTTTTTTGAGGATCTTTCGTGGTTCTTCAATGAGTTTTAACCCCCGTGAAAAATCACAGGGATCATGATAGGTCACTTTCATATTCAGCTGTGCAGAAGGGATTTTTTCACTAATTACCTGTAAAACATGTTTCGTGTCAATGTTATGTCCTTCTTGTAAAAATATGGTGCATGTTGGGCATAATGTCATCGCTTCTTTAAATGGGAACGATTTCTGGAATTGCTCTTTATGGGTGGTAAACTCTTTTTTGAACCCAAGGACCTCAAGAGGGTACCCACAGCACACTTCCTTTTTCACAACAGGAGAAATACCGAGTTCCTCTAAGATTTTAATGTATTTTTTTGTCTTATTAGGTCGTCCGAGATATTGACATCCAATGAACAAAGGAGTTTTTCCTTCTCGTTCTTGTGAAACCACCTCTTTGTCTCCATAGATATTCCCGGTGGTATGAATGTTCTGAACAACATGATTTTGTATATCAGAAGCAAATCCTGCTTCTACCATGTCCGCCCGAGCGGAGGAAATAATTTCAAGAATCTTCACTTTTGACGGACATCGCTCTAAACAATCACGGCAGAATGTGCACCGGAACAGTTTATCAGCGATATACTGAGACGGTTCAATTTCACCAGTCAGAATCCCATAGGCAAGAATCACTTTCCCACGAGCGCCATCAGTATCCCATTGCACTTCTCGAATAACGGGACATTGTTCAAAACAATACGCGCATCTTATGCATACATTCATTTCTTGTTCATATTTTTGAAGATGAGATGTTTTCTTTGTTGTTGTCACAATTACTCCCTCATAACAAGATCGTTTAGGCGGACATGTGATAACGAAGTGGTGTTGCTGTCAACCAGTCTCCTGGTGCATCCATAAGTTTTTGAGGATTCAGGATGTTATTTGGGTCAAATGTTTTTTTAATAGCTTTCATTAGCACTAAGGAATCTTTTTTTTCTTCTTTCCAAGATGGTGCTTTTGAAATCCCTATCCCATGTTCACCAGAGGTGGTCCCCCCGAGTGCTTGGATGTACTCATAGACTTCTTTTACTGCTTTTTTTGCATCCTGCCACTGTGATTTTTTATTAGTATCCATCAAAATTTTTGTATGAATCAATCCTGCTCCGCAATGACCGTACGCGCTCATCACGACATTATTGCGTTTCGCTATCTCGTGAATTTCATGAACTGCATCAGCAATCTTTGAAATAGGGACAGCCATATCATCTGCAAGGGCAGTGGACACCATGCCTTCCCCGTAGCGGGAAAGGGAAGGGAACAACTTCTGTCTTCCTTCATAAATCCGTTTCATCTCTTTCGGATCGTCACTTATCTTCACTCCGGTCCCCTGATGCTTTTCACATATTTCTGAAATCCGTTTCATCTCATAGTCTACTGCTTCTTTGACCATTCCATTGCATTCAAAGATGACGATTGCTGCAACATCTGGTAAGCCGAGATGCTGAGCGTTATTCACCGCAGTGATTGCGACATTGTCCATAAGTTCAAGCATGGATGGAGTGATACCTGATGCAATTGTATCTGAGATCATTCGTCCTGCGTCTTCAAGGCTTGAAAAATTCGCTACTCCCATCGCCCGGTATTTCGGTATCGGAGATATGAGTAATGTCGCTTCTACGACGATCCCTAGCGTTCCTTCGGAGCCAACCATGAGTTTGGCGAGTTGATAGCCCGATGAATCCACTTTGGTATTTGAGCCAAGGGTCACCAGTTCACCATTTGCAAGAACAACTTTCATCCCTAAGATAGCATCGCGGGTTGCACCATATTTCACTGAGCGGTTTCCAGATGCGTTCGTACCAATCATTCCTCCGATTGTACAAATCATTCCTGAGGACGGTGTCGGAGGAAAGAAAAACCCAGATGGTTTGAGCACTCGGTTTAACTCATCGTTAATCACACCGGGTTCTACTTTACAGAGAACATCTTCTGGTCGTATCTCGATAATTCTGTTCATTCGCTTCATATCAAGAACAATGCCACCTGCAATTGGGACGGTCTGCCCAGACATCCCTGATCCTGCCCCTCGGGGAACAACAGGGATTTTATTGTCGTTCGCATAGCGAAGAATATGTTGAACTTCTTCGATAGTGCTTGGTCGTACCACAATGTCAGGGAGATGTCGATGAACGGAGGCATCAGAAGCATAGACATAGCGATCGGCGATATTATCACGGACGTTTTCTACCCCAACAATTTCTTGTAGTTTTTTTATATCGATATGCATGTTTCTTCCTTGATTGGATTTGGTCCAAGTTTTTTTAGCTCAGCAACAAAATCAGTGACAACTTGAGCGAATTTCTGTCCTTCTGATGCTGAGATATATTCAAAACGTACTCTTTCGGGTTCAACCCCGAGTTCCTCAAGAAGTTTTTTTAATAGTTTTATTCGCCGATTTGTCTTATAATTACCTGATTGATAATGACAATCTCCGGGATGACATCCTGCAACAAGAACACCATCAGCACCTTTTTTTAGCGCTTCCAGAATAAAGATAGGGTCGACTCTTCCTGAACACATGACCCGAATCGATTTGATATTCGAAGGGTATTTCAGTCGACTGGTTCCTGCGAGGTCTGCTCCTGCATAACTACACCAGTTACAGAGAAAGCCTATGATGTTTGGTTCAAATTCTTTTTTCATCTTCTGTGCTCACCTCAAATTTTTTTTTATGTTAGTACTTTTTTCCTTCTTAGTTTGATTTTTTTTAATTCATGTAATGTCATTTCAACAGCTTTTGGTACTGCTGCTTGGATGTTTTCACTTAATTGTTCCCCGAACTGAATCGATAATTCTTTTACAACAATACCAATTACGATAATCTCCTTTGGAATATTCTTTTCACCAAGTTTTTCTGCAAGTCTGAGTGCTTCCTGAAGCGAGATATCATGGGGATTGTAGGAGTGGCAGGTATTTCCGGAGTTATGAAGAGTCAATCGTTTTACTTCACCATTCTTTGCATCTGCAATGTTAACGGTATCGATAAGAATTGCTTTGTCGTAGCCAATCATCATATCAAGGAGATTCATCCCTCCTGTGTATGCCTCGTCAATGGTAACTTTTTGGTCTGTGACGTAGTGTTTCAGCTGATGGGCAACATGAATCCCTGCCCCATCATCACGAAGAATTGGATTTCCGATCCCTAGGACAATGGTCTTCATCTCTGTTTTCCTCTACATCCTTTTAAAAGTCTTATACAAACTTTTCTTATGATCATAGATATTGACTTCAAGGGGCATTCCACCAGGAAGTGTATGGGTTGCGCACGCAAAGCAAGGATCATAAGCACGGAACGCCATTTCCACCATGTTCAGGATCCCGTTCTCCACGTTTCCTTTCTTTATTACGCCCTTTGCTGCGTTTCTGACAGACATATTAATGGCACCTGCGTTGTTCGTGGTAGCAACAATAAGGTTAGCTTTGTCGATTAACCCTTTTTTATCAAGCTTGTAATGATGAATAAGAGTTCCACGGGCTGCTTCCACAATACCAACCCCTTCCCCTGGTTCACCAACCGGGTTACGGATTTTATCAGATGTGATTTCAGGATCCTGAATCAGTTCCATTGATCGCTCCGTTGCATAGAGTAGTTCAATGAGCCGGGCCCAGTGAAACGCTAGCGTAGAGTTGACTGCCTTTCCGCCAAGAGTCTCAAACATTTTTTTGTATTCCTTTTCTGCGAGCGGTGTTGCCATTCCCTCAGAAGCGTTCAAACGACCAAGAGGACCAACGCGATAAATACCACTGTCTTTTCCATCGATAAACCCTTTCCATCCGATTTTCTTAAGATAGGAGAATTTTATATAACTCCATTCTTCAACATGTTCAACGATATGTTTGGTGTATTCTTCTGGGCTGAACTTCAGGATCTCTTTTCCTTTTTGGTCGGTGACTCGCACAATTCCGTCATAGAAATTGATTTTGTTGTTTTTGTCGACCATTCCCATGTTATAGGTCGCAAGTTGATACGGGTCGCTGAGAATTAAATCCACATAGGTTTTGTTTTTCAGTACGATATCATCAAATAATTTTAAGGAAAACTTAGCGAATTCGACACAGGATTTTGCCATCGTCTCAATGTCTTTTACTTCCTCTTTTGATAGTGATTTTGATACACCACCAGGAAGACCGCACACGGGGTGGGTCGCTTTGCCTCCAAGGATGGCTGTGATTTTCTGGCCGTACGCGCGATGTTTTATGACTTCTTTGCCGATTTCTACGCCTGCTTTCTCAATGACCCCAATGATATTTCGTTTCGCTGGTGGTGCATCCGGTCCAACAACGAAATCTGGTCCGCCCAAGTAGTAGAAATGAAGGATATGATCATAGATATAATATCCAGCATACATCAATTCTCGGAGCTTCTTTGCCGCGGAGGGTGGATCAACATGAAATGCTGCATCAAGAGCCTTTGTTGCAGCAAAATGATGAGCGACAGGGCACACACCGCAGATTCGAGAGGTTATCTGAGGCATATCCTCAGCGCGGCGTCCTTGGGAAAACCGCTCAAACCCCCGAAGCTCTGGGATCTGAAGATAGGCATTTTCAACATCTCCTTCGTCATTAAGGAAGATACTGATCTTTCCATGTCCTTCCAATCGTGTGATTGGATCAATTGTTATTGTTTTCATTTTATCACCTTCCGGTTAATAAGAGAGGTTGGTAACGTATACTTATAAAACGTTCCCGTGACATCAACGACTTGATCAATCAATTTATCAACCTCTTCATCGCTCATTTTTTCTTCACCTTCCAAGCCAAGAATCGAGGCAAGTGCTGAGATCATTTTTGCTCCTTGGTCAAGAGAATTAGGTGTTGGGCCACCACATCCGGTGCAGGGCATATTCGCGTCTAAACAGCGTGCGTTACAACCGCCTCGTGTGGCAGGTCCCATGCAGATGATTCCTTGTTCAAGCAGGCATTTCTCCTCAAATTTTTCGAGTTCATAGACTCGTTTGATTTGCTTGATTTTCTTTTCAGATTTTTCAAACCGACATTCATCGCACACAGACTTCAATGGAGCAATAATCGAACCTTTTGGTGGAAGTTTATTTTCAACAATTGCACCAACGGCAGTCATAATCATATCCGGTGTTGGTGGACAACCAGGCAGATAGTAATCAACATCAACAACTTGATTGAGACTTTTTACCGTGTCATAAAATTCAGGAAGAGTCAATGTTCCTTCCTTGACTTTCACAGATGTTTTCGGAATGATTTTCTTTGGATTCTCTGTCGAAGGGTTATCGAGATAAGCGACCTTGAATACTTCCTCTCGGTTTGCTACATTGGCAAGACCAGGGATACCACCGTTGACTGCACAGGCGCCAAACGCAACGAGCACCTTTGATTTTTTCCTAAGGAGGTTGGCAAGATGTTCTTGTTCTGTTGTTCGAATCGCACCATTAAAGAAACAGACGTCAATGCTTTTATCTGCCATTGCTTCGACGTCTTTATATTTTGTATCTATCGCAACCGGCCAAAAGAGGATGTCTGCAATTGCGATAACATCAAGAATTTTTTCATTAATATCGAGCACCGCAATTTCGCATCCCCCACAACTCGCTGCCCAATAAAACGCAAGCTGTAATTTCTTTGTTTCTTTTGATTGAAATTTCTTTTCTTCTTTACTCATACCATTCACCATGTTTTTTTTTAGATTTTTATCCTTCTACTCTCTAAAATCCCCTTTTTTTTCAACAATAGAGTTGGATCAACCACGTGCTGGTCGAAACCATAGACACTATGGTCAAGCCCTAATGAAACCGCGATTAGTTGGGTGTAATAATACACCGGTATTTGTTTGTATCCCTTGAAAAGTTTCTCTGCTTCTTTTCCTCTCATGTCAAGATTAAACCGGCATAACGGACAGGAGAGTACGATTGCATCAGCACCTTGGTCGAGTGCAAAGCTTGTGATTCGATGTGCTCTTCGGGAAACAATTTCTTTTTGCTCAACGGTATTGTACGACCCACAACATTCTATTTTAAACGGATTATCAACAGTCTCAGCGCCAAGCGATCTGAGCAGGTCACTTAGAACTGTTGGTTCTTCTGGATCATCGATACTTACTTCCCGCGGACGAAGGAGCATGCAGCCGTAATACGGCATTATTTTTATCCCTTTTAAAGGATTTTTTACCTTTTTTTTCAACGTATCAAATCCGATCTCATCTCGCAGAAATTCAAGAAAATGAAGCACTGAAACAGTTCCTTTATAATCATTCTCCCGGTCCATGAACGCATTAAGCGTCTTGAGGTCCTCAGGTTTTTCTTTCACACGAAGATTTGTTTGCTTTAATGTGTTACAACACATGTCACACAGTGTTGTTACCTTGTTTTCCCCTTCGTCCTCCACGTGAATCAAATTCCGTAAAGGTGCAAGATGACGCATCAGATCATCGCTGGTAAGTGAAGAGACAACGCCACAACAATTCCAATCTTTCATTTCCACCAGTTCATGACCAAGAGCCTTGGTGACTGCAATTGCTGTCTTCTCAAGGTTTTTTGCAGAGGTTTTTAGGGTACATCCAGGGTAATAGAGCAGTTTCATGCTATTCACTTTTTATTGTTCTTTTATCCGACATTTTTTCTAAATAAGCTGACAAAGGCGAGCTGAGGAACAGATTCTCGCTCTTTTTTCGATATTTTTATTGGATTACTCTGATCAATTTTTTTTCGAAGAATTATCTGACGAAGGGCCTCCATAATCTTTGTAATATTAATGTCACGTGGGCATCGTTCAGCACAGGTGAAACATGAGGAACACAGCCAAATGGTTTTTGAGCTAAGGACCTCTGGTCGATCAAGAACAACATATCGGATGACTTCATCAGGTGCGAGATCCATGTCATCTACAAAGGGACATCCCGCGGAGCATGTTCCACATTGGTAGCACCCGAACAGATTTTCTCCGCAGAGGTCTTCAACTTCCTTGGCAAGGCCTCCTTTTTTGAATACGATCTTACTGAACTTTTTATTTTTCTCAATTTTCTTCTTCATTTTTTACCTGCCCCGAGGAGTGCTTCAAGCATGACCTGGATCTGTTTACTGCGGAACCCTTTCTGTTCGATCGCACCAGATGGACACGCTCCTGCGCATGAGCCGCATCCTTTGCAGAGTGCTTTATTTACCGTTGCAACACTATGTTCAGGGTCATTCTGTCGTGGTTTTATCTCAATGGCAGAATAGGCACACAGCTGTTCACAAGTCCTACAGCCACTACATAACTCTTCATTGACTTCTGCGACTTGACCTTCCCCTTTCATTTTTTCCTGCATAATCGGGATTGCTGCACGGGATGCAGCTCCTTCTGCTTGAGCAATAGAATCAACGAGATTCTTCGGATAATGGGCAGCTCCGCAAAGGTATATCCCATCGGTTGCGAAATCCAAGGGACGGATTTTTGCATGGGCCTCTAAAAAGAATCCTGCTGAATCAGCTGGTATCTTCAGCATGTTCTTCAGCGATTCTGTCAGCACCTCACCTTCAGTGTTTACGGTAAGAACTACGAGATCTGCAGGTAGCGTCAGTTCCTCTTCAAGGATATCATCATAGACTTTAATCTTCATCGAACCCTTTTTCGGATCCTTTTTATCAAGAATGACCTCTGGTTTTTTCTCACCGGGATAGCGGATAACCGTCACATGATGATTTTTAATAACATTCGAATAATATTCTTCTTCTTCTTTCCCAAACACCCTCATATCACGATATAAAAGATAGATTTTTGATCCAGGGTACTGTTCACTAATTACTTTCGCGTTTTTAATCGCTACTCCACACCCAATACGACAACAATACGGTCGTTGTTCATCCATTGCTCCTGCGCAATTGATGATGACGACATTTTTAGGTTTTTTCAATGTCCCTTTCTTTATTTTTTCTTCAAGCTCTGTCTGAGACAAGATATTTTCATTTATTTTATGCTGATATTCTCCTTTTAGATCAATTTCTCGAAAACCGGTTGCGACAATGATTGTTCCGATGTCAAGCTGTTTCTTTTTTCCTCTCTGTTTTATTATTCCTTTATAATTCCCGATAAAACCTTCAATACCAACAAGCTCGGCACCCGTCATCACCGCGATTAATTTGTTTGTCATGACTTTTTTCATTAACGGACCGATGATGTCTTGTGCTTTTTTATCTGAAGGAAACATGGTATTGAGGTGTTTGAGGCGGCCACCAAGTTCTTTCTCTCGTTCAATAAGATAGGATTTCACATTCATATCAGCGAGTGCCAGTGCTGCTTTCATCCCTGAAATTCCCCCGCCGATGACAAGTACGCTTGGAAGAATAGAAAACTCTTCCTCGCTGAGAGGTTCAAGAAGAGACACTTTTGCGACAGATGCGTTTACCAAATCAATAGCTTTTTTGGTTGCTTTCTCCCAATCATCCGAATGAACCCATGAGCAGTGATTTCGAATGTTCGCCATTTCAAACAAATATTTATTCAACCCCACCTCAAGTAACGTATCTTGGAATAACCCTCCATGGGTCCGAGGTGAGCAGGCTGCAACAATAATACGATTCAGGTTTTTTTCTTTGATGAGATCTTTGATTTTTTTACCACTATCCTCTGAACAAGCAAACATGACATGTTCGGCATGAATTACATTTGGATGTTTTTTTACTTCCTCAGTGACTCTCTCAACATCAAGATACCCCGCAATGTTTTTCCCACAATGACACACAAATACACCAATGCGTGGCTCTTCTTTGGAAATGTCTTTTTCAGGAGGAAATTCCTTGCCGATATGTCGTTGTCGATCTTTAATCGGAGCAACCGCTTTTGCAGCAGCCCCACTGGCCATGGAAACACTATCAGGGATATCTTTTGGTCCTTGGATACATCCTGCCAGATACACGCCGTCTTTAGAGGATTCTACTGGGTTCTCAAGGAGAGACTCCTGTTTGAAAAAACCATTTTCATCGACTTCTAAGCCAATGATTTCTGCAAGCTTCTTATTTCCTTTCGCAGGAATAATAGATGTTGATAGGACTAACAGATCAACCGTATCATCCTTGATTTTTCCTGTAAGGGTATCCTTATAGCGTATGATGAGACTCTTATTCTTATTTTCATATACAGAGGATGGTCGTCCACGAACATATTTGACACCAAGTTTTTTCGCATGATCATAGTATTGTTGAAAATCCTTTCCATAGGCACGGATATCCATATAATAAATAGTGATGTCTATCTCTGGATTTGATTCTTTGACGATGGATGCTTCCTTGGTTGCGTACATGCAGCACACACGTGAACAATACGGGTACCCTTGCTGCTCACTTCGTGAGCCGACACATTGAATCCATCCGATTTTTTTTGGTTTTTTATAATCCGAGGGACGCAGGACCTTACCAGCGGTTGGTCCAAACGAAGAAAGCAGTCGTTCGATTTGCATTGCGGTGAGGACATTTTCATATTTTCCGTATCCATATTCTTTTCGTAGTTCAGTTGGTTCAAAGACCTCAAAACCGGTCGCAATTATAATGCTTCCTGCATGAACTTCAATTTCTTCTGATTTTTCTAAAAAACTAATCGCAGCCGGTTCGCAGACCCTGTCGCAAGAGCCACAACCTACGCACTTTTCGATATCGACCGTATACACGATAGGAACTGCTTGTGGAAATTCAATGTAGACCGCTTTTCGTGTCGATATTTTTTCATCAAAAGGACTGATGATTTCAACAGGACAGACTTCGGCGCAATCACCGCATCCCGTGCACTTATCCGGGTCAACATATTTACTTTTTTTCCAGATCTGTGCGGTAAAGTCACCTTTTTTACCAACAAGTTTATTCATCTCAGCATAGGTAATAAGTTCAATATTTGGATGACGAGCGAGCTCAACCATTTTTGGGGCAGCGGTACAAATCGAGCAGTCATTCGTGGGAAACGTTTTATCAAGTTTTACCATCGCCCCACCGATCGTCGATGTTTTATCAATGATAACGACTTTGTATCCTTTGTCTGCGATATCCAGAGCGGATTGCATACCTGAGATTCCCGCTCCAACAATGAGTACATCCCCGTAGATAATCCGTTTTTTCTTCCGTGTTACAACCTCTGAGATTTTTTGGATTGTACTGGCTGGCTCAGGCATTTTTTCTTCTTGTTCGATTGCTTCTGGTTCATCGAAGAAATAATCATCGCAAAGGGGTATCCCTAAATCATGATCCATTTTTTGATTATTTTTCTCTGAAGGCATTGTTCCCTGCCTCTAATCCCTTTTCAAATGCCATGACATTCATTTCTTTAAACCTGCTTGGAACACTGTCGATGACCGCTTTTTTCACTGCTTCAGGCTCCAATAAATCAAGGATGCTTGTTGCTGCTCCGACCATCACGATATTGGTCACAATTTTGTTACCGAGCTTCTCAGCGATTTGCTGTGCATGTACTTTGTAGACGGGTCGCCCAATATTGTGTTTCGTCACCAGATCAGGATCAATCACGATACGAGTATCATCACGGATATCATTGCGATACGCATCAAATGACTCCTGGGACATAGCGACGAAAACATCAACGCTTATCGGACGGGGGTAACCGATTTTTTCATCAGAAATGATCACTTCAGAACGAGCCGCACCTCCCCGGGCCTCAGGACCATAGGATTGACTTTGCACCGCATTATAATCCATGAATACCGCTGCTGCTTTTCCAATGATAAAACCAGCTAAAATAACACCCTGACCACCAAAACCACAGATTCGGATTTCCTTCTTCATTCTTGCACCACCACCTTTTCTTTTCCGGAAGAAGAATCCATGAGCCGATTCACAAGTTTTCCATATTCCTCAAAAAACCCTGGTTTATTAAAATCTTGAAACACCCCGATAGGAAACATATGACGCATTTGTTTTTTCTCTTCGTCAGTACCATAATTCATTATTCGCTCATAATCCTCAATTAAGATCGTGTTGTTATCATACCATTCCCAGAGTTTCTGGATATCCCCTAATTTGTTTCTTCGACCATACGCTGTCGGGCATGGAGCAAGGAATTCAATAAGGGAAAACCCTTTTTTCTCTAGAGCAGCTTTCACTGATTTAATTGGTTGATACGGATGAGTCACTGTCCAGCGGGCAACATAATTTGCTCCTAATGCTTTTGCTAAATTACAGATATCAAACGGTGGTTCGATATTCCCGTGGGGTGCGGTCGTCGCTATACTTCCCAGTGGTGCTGTCGGTGAGAGTTGTCCACCGGTCATTCCATAGATAAAATTATTGATCATAATGACGGTCATATCGATATTCCGTCGTGCAGCATGGATGAAATGGTTCCCTCCGATCCCTGCGCAGTCACCATCTCCTGTAAAAATAATGAGTTTGAGTTCAGGGTTTGCTGCTTTTATCCCTGTGGCAAATGCAAGTGCCCTTCCGTGGGTGGTATGTAATCCATCGGCGTTGATGTATCCTGGTAATCGTGAGGAACATCCGATACCTGAGGCAAACACTACCTTGTCCATGTCCCATCCCAGTTCTTCAAGTGCCCATAAGGTATATTCTAAGACAACCCCGTCACCGCACCCATTACAAAATATTGTTGGCCACATGCCATCACGGAGAAATTTTTTATTTAGCTCCTCAGCGGTTTTCATTTCAACCATGTTATTTTCCCCCTAAATATTGTAATAGTTCATCGGGGAGATGGATTTCTCCACCGATTTTTGGTGCGCTGATAACCTCACATTGTCCACAAGCCGCTTCTCGAACGGGATGAACAATCTGCCCAAGATTCATCTCTGGAACAATGATGGTATCAACGTCTTTTGCGAGTTTTTGGATGATTTTTTCTGGAAACGGCCAGACCATTTTCAGACGGAGCAATCCAACTTTGATTCCCTTCGCTCTTCCAAGCTCCATTGCAGTTTCTGCAGGTCGTGCTGAAGCACCATAGGTGACAAATGCGATGTTTGCATCCTCTAAATTAGTTTTTTCAACCATGGTAAGTTTCTCTATGTCGTCAGATATTTTCGAGGTAATTCTTTTAATGAGTCTCTCATGATCTTTTTGTTTATCTGTTGCTGGGAACCCTTTTTCGTTATGAGTTAGTCCAGTCACATATGTTCGGTATCCGGTTCCAAAGGTTGGAAAATCAGGCACCTTGCTTTTTCTGGTTTGCGACTCACTAAACGGAATGAACTTCTTCTTATCGATTGTTGCGGGATGTCGATTCACTATCTTTAAATCTTTTTCATCGGGGATGATTATTCGTTCTCTCAGATGACCGACTTCTCCATCGGTCATGACGCAGACAGGATTGCGATATTTTTCTGCAAGGTTAAACGCTTCAATGGTGAAATCCAAGCATTCTTGAACAGTACTGGGGGCAAGAGCTATTGCTTCAATGTCTCCATGGGTTCCCCATCGAACTTGCATCATATCACCTTGAGCGCCAAGCGTCGGTTGTCCCGTTGATGGTCCAGTTCTTTGCACATTTACGATAACACAGGGGGTTTCGGTCATCACTGCATACCCATAGTTTTCCATCATGAGTGAAAAACCAGGGCCTGATGTCGCGGTCATAGATTTTGAGCCACCCCATGATGCTCCGATGACTGCAGCGATACTTCCAATTTCATCTTCCATTTGGATATATGTTCCTCCAACCCGTGGAAGCAATCGAGCCATTCCCTCAGCGATTTCTGATGCAGGAGTTATTGGGTACCCTCCAAAAAATGAACATCCGGCAAGGATACCGCCATAGACACAGGCCATATCACCAAGAATAAATTGTTTGTTATTACCTAAGACACCACGTATTCGTATCGGATCTCGTTTATAGATCATTTACCTTCGTCCTCCAATTGGTCGTAATAAACTCTTTTTTTGCTGTTTCTTTTTTTCTCCACGAACTACCATAATTGCCATATCTGGGCAAAGGAGTTCACAGAGACGACAATCATTACATTCATTCACTTTTTTTAATTTCGGTGGGCGTATCCCTCTTTTATTTAATGTGTCTGATTGTTCTAATGCTGCAACAGGGCATCGTTCAATGCAGATGTTGCATCCTTTACACCAATCTTCATTTACTTCTATCATGTGAGAACCTCAGAAGATATCGAGTGCGCGAGAGATTGCTTTTTCACCCCGATATTCAGGAAGAAGAATGGGTGCAGTTTTTTTCGAATCAATACCTGCTTGATCAATCATTTCTTTGTACTTATCTAAATGACTTAATGTTAATTTCCCAATTTTTACATTTTTAACATATTTTGCAGCATAGATACCTGCCCGACGACCAAACACGTTGTAGTCAAGAAGAGAGTTTCCCATCAATCTGTTTTTACCATGAACCCCTCCAGTCACCTCACCGGCAGCAAAAAGACCAGGGATTCGTGTCTCGGTTTTTTCATTGATTTCAACGCCACCATTCTGATAATGAAGCGTGGGGTACACAAGAATAGGATGTTTTGTCATATCGATATCAAATCGTTTGAATTTCCGTAATTCACCAGATAATTTTAATGCACAGGTTCCCTCGCCATGAATGATATCTATCATGGGGGTGTCAAGCCAAACACCGGGCATGCCGGTTGGAGTGACTATTCCATGGCCGTCTTTACATTCTTTGATAAAGGCAGCTGATTCTACATCACGAGGCTCCAAGGGGAATACAAATGGGTCACCATTGGCGTTCACAGGGATGGCACCGAGTCCTCTGATTTTTTCTGTGGACAGAATACCAACGATCGGTTCGGGGTATGCATCACCAGTCGGATGAATCTGGATGGTGTCAAGATCGCGAAGGTTTGCTCCTACATGATACGCCATAACAAGCCCATCGCCAGTGGCACCATAATGGTTCGTGGTTGGGTAGTTTGATAGATGCAGACGACCGGATCCACCGGTGGCAAGGATTGTTGCTTTTGCACGAATCACGTAATACTCAAAAGTTTCAAGGTTGAAAGCAACACCACCTGCAACCCTTCCTTTGTTATCAATCAGCAGCTCGACAATAGGACAGAACTCAAGAACCGGTAATTCAAGATTTCTTGCATTGTCTCGAATATTTCGTAATAGTTCCATGCCCGTGTAATCCTTAGCGCTATGCATACGATTCCGACAGGTCCCACCACCAGATAACTCCTGAAATTCACCGTCATCTTGACGATCATACATAACTCCAAGTTCTTCATGCCATTTGATAATCCCTGGTGCGTCTAATGCAAGTGCCCTCGCAAGCTCAGGTTTATTGGTAAAATGTCCACCACCATAAATATCAAGATAATGAAGAGCAGGACTATCCTGCGGTCGATCCGCTGCCTGAATCCCACCTTGGGCCATCATCGAATTTGCATCACCATGACGAAGCTTTGTCACAATTAAAATTTTATCACATGCAATGCCAGATTCACATGCAAACAAAGCAGCAACAGTTCCAGCACCGCCACCCCCAATAATTAATATATCAACATCATAATCGATTTTACTGAGATCAACGTCATTTGCATTCAGCACTGGTCTTGCTTCTAAAAGATCAGCTATACCATTATAGAACTCTTTGCCTTTATCAACACCCAATCTGAGTTTCCTTCGTGTTCCATCCATATAATCAGGATGGTATTTTGAGAGATTTTCCTCCCGTTCCTTCATACTCATTGGTTTTACTGGATGTGACATATTCCGTTTCCGTTTTTGTTCGACAAGGGCAATCGATTTTAACATATACTCTGGGTACCCATCAATTAATTTCATGATTAGTCTCTCCCCTGAGCTACTGCTTCTTCAGCTTCTATTTTACGTTTTTTGTATAACTCTGTGATTTCTTTTTTCTCCATTTTTATGAACCCATCAATTTCATTATCATATTTTCTATCTTCAATTTCCTTTAGCCGTTTTGCTAGATTATTTGATTTTGGATCAATATATTTCCCGCGAAGGCGTCGAGCGAGTTGGGAGACATGGTAATGTTTTATATCCGCAGGACATCTCATCGCACAAAGTCCGCATTGAATACAATCAAATGAAATCTCAGCACATTTGGTAATATCTCCTCTGATGGCACATTGAATATATTTCATCACTTCGATATCCTGAGGGCATGATTTTGTACACGTGTTACATGAGACACAACGAGCAATTTCTGGGTACATCGTGATAAGTGTTGTGTCCGACGGTTCAAGTTTTTCGATATCATATTCTGCTTTTGAGGCGGGTACAAAAGGGAGCTGAGCAAGATACATTTTATCTTCAACAACTTTCTGACAGGCAAGGTCAAATCCTAGTTTTTGTTCGTCCTCGATACGGTACACCGTAGAGCAGGCACCACAAAATCCTGCACGACAACCACAGCCACGAATAAATCGATATCCAGCGAATTCTAATGCTTTCATAATCGTAAGGCCTGCAGGAACTTTGTAGCTTTTACCCATAATAAAAACTTCAACTTCCCCAGTTTTTAGTTTTCCGTTTTTTAATTTTCTTGTATTGTTTTTAGGCTTCTCAACAACAATTTGGTGACTTTTATTCATGGTGCCTTCCCCATAAAATAAAAAAAATTAATTGTCCTATTCTTGAAATAGTATGATTTTCTATTGGATCCATGTTTATGGCGTTAACTGCCATTTGACAACAAACCTCGACCCGTTATTAATAATTCATATAGTACTTGTCCGTTATAACGTTTTTGCCGTATTATCAAAATTCTAAAGATTACGTCGATATTTATGATTTAGTTCAAATCTATATTAATTTTTTAACATTTTATCAATAATTAATTTTTCTTTTAATTATATGACAATAAGATTTATATATAAATTTGCCTTATTACTAATCAAATGAAAAAGTATGAATTAACTTCAAAAGAAAAAACAATGCTTTACGGCATCGTTTGCTATCCCCGACTAACGGACAAAGAACTGTCTGAAAAATTAGGTCTAAAACATTCGACAGTGACCTCAATACGACATCGATTAAAAAAAGACGAACTCATACGAAAACTCATTATTCCTTATCTTCAAAATATCAATTGTCAGATGATTGTCGTAATCTATACAAACTTTAGTCCCTTAATTCCACTCCAGGAAAGAATAGAAATTACCGGCAAAACTATAGAAGTTTTTGAAGAAATCTTTTTTTCAGTCGGTGAACAAGACAAAGGTTTTTCCCTAAGTTTTTCACATGATTATGCAACAGTCGGTCGTATTAATGATATCCGAACACAGACCTTTGGCAGCAGAGGATTATTAGAGGAACAATACCCCGCCATGGTGATATTCCCCTTTGATATTAGCAAGATTTATCGTTTTTTTAATTTTGCACCGTTGCTTCGAAAAAGTTTTGGGCTATCCGCAGATGACACAGAAACTGAAAAACACTTAAATTTCCTTCATACCGGTACTATTACTGTTTCAGATACGGAAAAAAATGTGTTTTGTATGATGGTCAGTTATCCAGAAATGTCCGATAGTGACATCGGAAGAGAAATCGGTGTTTCACGACATACGGTCTCACGTTTGCGGCGTGGTTTTGAAGAACGAGATTTAGTTGGAAAAATATATCTGCCAAACCTCAAAAAACTTGGTTTTGAAATATTGGCTTTTTATCATATTCGTTTTGATCCCCGGAATCCTCCTAATATTGAAAATAATGAAGCAGAATTTTTAATGAGTGATTCAACTGTTTTTTTTGCATGTAGAATGTTTGAAGCAGTCATGATTTCCGTATATCAAAATTATGATGATTACAAGACCGATATGATGAAGATCATGCAGATTCTAAAAGAGAATCGATGGATTGCTCAAGATCCTGTTATTCGAACATACGGGCTTAATACTTTAGTCTATATTAAAGATTTTAAGTTTGCTCCGATTACTCATAAGATTGTTGGATGTGACTTTTGGATTAAAAAGCTCTTAAATATTTGAACTTGCATGCCTTTATTATGAAACTTTTTGAGTATCAAGGGAAGCAATTTTTTGAAAAGGTTGGAATTTCAGTTCCGAAAAGTAAGTTAATTGAAAAAGAAAATGATCTCGCTGACCTTACCTATCCCTGTGTTTTTAAAGCACAGGTTCCTGTTGGGGGCAGGGGAAAAGCTGGTGGGATACAACTGGTTGAGACCAAAGAAAAAGCAAAAGAGGTCTTATCACAAATCCTTAAGTTGAAGATTGGGGGATTTCCTGTTCGAAAGATACTTGTTGAAGAGAAAATTGGAGTCCGAAAAGAGATATATTTAAGCATCACCTTGGATCGTTCTCGGCGGATGCCACTGCTCATGATGAGTGGTAAAGGTGGTATGGATATCGAAAGTGTTGCTGATGACCTTATTTTTAAAGAATGGATTAATCCACTCATTGGCATTCAATCGTTCCACATCCGAGGAATTCTTCCCAAGCTTAAACTCGATACTGACGAAGAAAAAAAGATAGGACAAATTATCTCAAAACTCTACAAACTGTTTCGAGACTATGATTGTGAACTTGTCGAGATTAACCCCCTAGTCATTGCAACGAACGGACAGGTGATCGCCTTGGATGCAAAGATGATCATAAACGACGATGCATTATATCGACATCCTGATGTCATCGCTGAGCATGAGGATTTAACTGTGTTGGAGCAGGAAGCAAAAGAAAAAGGCATCGCATTTATCCAACTTGAAGGCAACATTGGTGTAATTGCAAATGGTGCGGGATTGACGATGGCAACACTAGATGCCCTTACCCATTACAAGGGAAAAGGCGGCGTATTCCTTGATTTAGGGGGTACTGATGATCCAGAGAAGGTGAAACAAGCCTTTGAATTGATGAAGAAAGCGAAACCAAAGGTGATTTTGTTGAATCTCTTTGGTGGCATTACAAAATGCGATACGGTAGCAAAAGGAGTTAGTGCGGTTATTTCTCAGGAAGGCATTCACTGTCCGGTTATTACACGGATCAAAGGATGTAATGAAGAGATTGCGAAAGATATATTGAAGGATGCAGGATTGATTACGGCAGAGACCCTTCAGATTGCTGCGAAGCGATCATCTGATTTAGCAGGGAGATGAAGATATGTCGATTTTTGTCGATGGAAAAACACAAGTAGTTGTACAAGGCGCAACCGGTCATCAAGGTCAGTTTCATATCGGGGAAATGCTTCATTTTGGAACCAAGGTTGTCGCAGGGATCACCCCAGGAAAACAGGGCGAAGAGGTCCATGGCGTACCGATTTTTAATACCATGGGAGATGCAGTTACGAAAACTAATGCGAATACGTCGTTGGTGCTAGTCCCAGCCCGATTCGCCAAGGATGCTGTTTTCGAAGCACTTGACGCAGGCATAAAAACAGTTGTAGTGATTACTGAGAATATCCCTTTCCATGATGCCATGGACTTTGTCCATTATGGGAAATACAAAAATGCTGTTATAATAGGTCCGAATTGTCCAGGGATCGCAAGCCCGGGGAAGAACGTAAAAGTCGGAATCCTTCCCAGTGGTATTTTTATCAAAGGCCATGTCGGTGTTGCAAGCCGATCAGGTACGTTAACCTATGAGATTGTGAACTCGCTAAGCGAACAAAAGATTGGTCAAAGTACTTGTGTTGGACTTGGTGGTGACCCGATTATTGGAACCACGTTCATCGATGCCTTAGAAGCGTTTGAAAAAGATAAAGAAACCAAAGCCATAGTCCTTGTCGGTGAAATTGGCGGCACCGCTGAGGAGGATGCCGCTGAGTACATCACTCAACATATCACCAAACCTGTATTTGCGTTTATTGCCGGAAGAACCGCTCCTCCTGGGAAACGAATGGGTCATGCTGGTGCAATTATCGCTCGTGGAAAAGGAACCGCAGAGTCAAAGATAAAAGCGTTTGAAAAGGCAGGGGTGAAACTCGCTCGTTTTCCTACGGAGATCGCTGATCTTGTTGAGAAATATTGTTAATTATGGGATTTCATAGAGTATATAATAAAAAGTAATTATTCGTGTAATATACAAGAGATAATATTTTTTTCGAAGGTATATAATCGACAAATTCTTTTTAAAAAAAGGAATATTAAGCATACTCTTTTATAATGGAAAAACATTTTGTTTATGAATTTCGTAGATTTACGGAGGAGATTATGAAAACAATAGCATATTTGGAAGGAACAGACCCTGAGTTTTTAACTAGACTTGTATGTAGAGGTTACAGAACGTTACCGATTGGTAACAAGGCTGATGGTCGAGGAAAATACATTGCCTATATTTCGGTAGCAGATGAAATTGACCTTATCGTGGGATATTTTCATAAAGTATCTCCTCATCCAACGGTTACAAATTCTCTGAAAGAATTGTTAACCCCTGGTATTATTCATAATATACCGATTCTACTCCTAGCTCCTGAAGAGGTAAAGAGCGAAGCTGAAAAAATTTTAGCTGAGGCAACAGATAGTACAAGTATTAAAGTAATTGATTCGAAACATCTTATGGAAGAAGCGTTGAAGATGCTGAAATAAGGAAAAAAAACCAGAAGAGTAGTAGATCGATATAGAACTAATTAAAGACGATCTAAAAAGAATAATGGATGGTCAGAGCTATGAAAGAAATTAAGGGGTATACATTTCCAGAAGAGCTATATTATCATAAGGAACATGCGTGGGTAAAAATGGAATCTGATGGCACTGCGCGTATTGGAATGAACGATTTCTATCAAAAGAGCGCAGGGGATACTACCTATATTGATCTCCCGTTTGAAGGCGATGAGGTTACCCAAGGAGAGACCTGCGGAAAGATCCAATCCGCCAAATGGGTAGGGAAATTTGTCTCACCTATTTCCGGTCAGATCGTGAAGGTAAATAACGAACTAGAAGATGATTGCACATTGATTAATAAAAGCCCCTATGAGAAAGGCTGGATCATGGTGGTGAAACCCTCAAAAATTAACGAAGAGTTACCGCACCTTTTCCATGGAGGTCAAGTTGAACCCTGGGTAAAAAAAGAAATAGAAGACGCGGAAAAAAAGAAGAAATAATAGATCAATTATATCTGACTCAGCTCCCTTTCTTTATTACGTGAATTATTTATTTTAGCTGAATCATTACTCTTTCTAAAATAACCTTTTTTGCATCAAATAATACGTCAGGATAAAAAAGGTTAAGTAGGACAGAAAACCTATTAATTACAAAGGAGCTTTAAAAAATGGTTGTATATAAGATAATAGATATTATTGGCACATCATCAAAAAGCTTTTCAGACGCAGCAAAAAACGCAGTAATCGAAGCAACAAAAACCGTACGAAAGATACGACGAGCAGAGGTTACAAAATTTGATGTAAAAATAGAAAATGATACATTGGCGTTGTACCGCGCTGAAATGAAAATATCATTTGAAATAGAACATTAATATCCGAAATCGCACCTATTCCGGTTGTCTATACAATGATTTCCCGTGAGCATCCATAGCAACGATGAGGGGGCCGAAATCTTTTACAGTGAAAATCCAGACTGCTTCTGGCATCCCGAATTCTTCAAGCCAAAACACCATCGGTGTCTCTTCTATGAGTTCCGCTGCTAAAGCACCTGCGCCTCCTGTGTACGCGGTGTAGACCGCACTATGTTTCTGTAATGCCTTCATGGTTCGTTCTCCCATGCCGCCCTTCCCGATAATAATATTTACCCCAAATTTTTCTATAAACTTATCTTCGAAGAGTTCCATCCTCCCGCTTGTAGTCGGTCCAGCTGAGACCACCTGCCATCCGTTCTTTATTTTTTTCATAAGCGGTCCACAATGATACAGTGCCATCTCTGATGGATTAAACGGGAGCGTGTTTTTTTCTTTCTCAAGTAAGGTCTTATGAGCTTCGTCCCTTGCAGTAAAAATATTCCCTGTGATATAGATAATGTCCCCAACATGTAATTTTTTTATCGTTTCAGATGAGACCGGTATGGTGAGATGATATTCCATTTATTGTACCTCCCAAGTTCCATCAGCATGAATCACCATGGTAGAACGTCGATCAGCCCAACATTGCACTGCAATTCCAACAGGAAGACTTGCTGGGTGTCGATGTGCTTTTTCAATGTGAACATCAAGGACGGTAGTTTTTCCCCCTAAACCCATTGGACCGATACCGCTTCTGTTGATTCTTTCAATTAACTCTCTTTCGATGTCAGCAATGATTTGTTCCTGATGTCGTTTCCCTACCGGTCTGAGAAGGGCTGTTTTCGCAAGCTTCATTGAGACATCAGCACCACCACCGATACCAATGCCAACTACGGTCGGTGGGCAAGGGCTCCCTCCTGCTTTGATCATTTCGTCAACAACAAATCTCGTTACTCCTTCGATACCGACCCCAGGTTTCAGCATCCCCAGTTTGCTCATATTTTCACTCCCGCCGCCTTTGGGAAGCGCTGTTATTTGTATCTCGCTTCCTTCACAAAGATCCCACGTAATAGAGGGAATTCCATCACCGGTGTTATCCCCATGATTTTTTCCTGTGAAGGGATCAACCGTGTTTGGGCGAAGAGGAATCTCAACGGTGGCTTGCTTCACACCGTCGATTATCAGTTTTTTTATGGTAGTAATAAATGGGGAATCATTACCAACACGTACAAAGAACGTTTGAGTACCGGTATCCTGGCACATTGGGCGTCCTGATTTTTTTGCTAGCTCTATAGTTTTCAATATTGTTTCAATCTGTATTTTTGCAATACCCTCCTCGACGTCGTAAGCATGTTGTAACGCTGTTATGACATCCACTGGTAACTCCGTTTCTGCTTTCTTAATCAGTGTGATAATACCGGTTTCTATACGTATCTTATTCATCTAGTTTCACCTTTTCTGTCACCCTGATATGAATTTTTATTCTATAGGTTTTTCTATCTGTATTCCGTTGAGCATTTGGCAGTTAGTCTCTCTGCTACCCTGTTCAAAGAAATGAAAAAAATGACGAGATAATAAAAGCTCTATTATGATAAACCATGCCATGTATCATATACGTGTCGCAGGAGTATCTACGGTTATTGAGATGACTTTTCCGCTGCTGATATTTCTTGCTTGATGATTTGACGAAGATTGATACTAAAAGATGTCGGACGAGGCGAGATCCTAGCAAAAAGCATTCAATCTGATGGCGTATTTGTCAATGAGATCGTAAAATCTGATCCCCGGTTACCGTTGGTGGGATTAAAAACTCAGGGTATGGTCGTAAGCTCTCTCAGTATGGAATAAAAGAATGTGTCAACATTCAAACAGTGTGTGTTAAACAATAATAAATACTGTCTTTTCGTATGGCCGACAACAATGTGACTCATTGTTTGTATGGTAGAAAATCTTTCCCTAAGAGTTCTCTTGCGATAATGATTCTCATGATGTTCATCGTACCCTCGGCACCAATGGAATATGATCTGACCCCTCTAATGCCCATCTCAATGGGATATTCCTTGGTATATCCTGTGGCACCAAGCCAGTCCGCTACCTCATTCATCACCTCGAACGCATGAATCGGGGCAAGAAGCTTACACATCGCTGCTGCAAGTGCAACATCTTGGTGAGTACATTTCTTTTCCTTGTACATCTTATCCATTGTCCATGCAGCTTTATACGCAAGGAGTTTCACACTTTCAATGTTACAATAATGCTCTGCCAAGGGAAACTGTATCCCCTCAAACGTCGCAAGAGGACGACCAAAAGACCTCCGTGTTTTGATGTGGTCTTTCCCAAGTTCCAGCGCTGCCTCTGCAGCACCAACACACGTAGCACCAATAAGAACACGAGCGGCATTGAACCCTTCCATGGCGTAATAAAAACCTTTATTCTTTTCTCCAATAAGATATTGATCTGATAGTTTTACATCTTCCATGGAAAAACCGCCGGTAGAGATACCCATGCGCCCCATGTCTTCTAACAATGTTGTTTTTATACCCGGAGTATCTTTCAATGGTACTGCGAAGAAAGAAAAACCTTTATGGCCTTTAGATTTCTCAGTCCAAGCGAGAGTAAGGTGAACACCACCCCAGTTTTTTGACTCAGAGACACCGCTAATAAACATCTTCTCCCCATTTACCAACCAGTGGTCATCTTTTTTCTCAGCTTGCGTTTTGGTTGCACCAACGATATCTGAACCCCCCTCAGGTTCTGTCACCGCGATACCACAAAACGCATCACCAGATGTGATTCGTGGGAGATACTCGGCTTTTGCTGCAGGTGTCCCATATCGACTGAAGATATACCCCCACGCTGATTCAACGAGGTATAGCACAGGAATGGCAAGGCTAATATCTGCACGCCCGAGCTCCTCTGCAGCAATACATGCCATCATCCAATCAATTTCAGCTCCACCATATTCTTTTGAAACGGTCGGAGCAAGCAATCCTAGTTGAGCCATGTCTTTAATGAGCTGTTCAGGGATTTTTTTATTGGTATCAATCTCTCGAATCTTAGGTGTGATCTTTTTCTGAGCGAACTCCCGTACCGTCTTCCTCCAAAGTTCTTGTTCCTCAGTCCATGTGAAATCCATTTAGTTTCCTCCTTTTATGAATGGAATGGTTAGGCTACCGGAAGGCATTATCACAACTCTTGGTTGTCTCCCTTTTGCTTTTATGGTTTTTACTGCATCATCCACTGCTGCTTGTATGTTTCGGTACGGTTTCAACATCGCTTTTTTTACAATAGTATCATCAAGATCGGTAACAGCCCACATATAAGCATGTGCACCAATCTGCGCCATTTTCGCAGCCTTATGGTATCCAAGTTTGTATTCATCATCAAGTATCTCTAGTACCTCTTGTGGTGTCCCTGCTTTGCAGAGAAGATCTAAAAATGCTTCTTCTCCAACACCCATCCGACATTTGGATACTAGCAGAATGATGCCATCGTCTTCCAGCGCTAATTTCCCATTGTCTAACGCTTTTTGAGACTGATAGAGATCGATATCCATCGGATATGGGGCGACCGTAATAACGATATTTCCTTTTTTTTCTAATGGAACACAAAACACCTCGTTTGCATAGCGAATAGCTTCATCAAATGATTTCAGTAAATCACCTGTGGTCACCGCATAGATTTTATGATCCCCCGTCAGGACCGTTTGGATGGAAAAAACATCGATATCCTTTAACACATTCATCGCATCTACCATGTCCTCATGAACAGGATTGCCCTCCAGGGCAAGAGAACATGCATGGGAACTTAAAGCGAGTTTATGGTTCATCTCTATGGTTCGATAGGAAGAAACACCAGGGAGAAACGATTTTCTTCCGCCTGTGTAACCTGCGAAATAATGGGGTTCAACACTCCCAATAACAAGAACGGTTCCGCTCTCAGAAACCATCTTATTGATATACATCTCTGTTCCATTCGTTGACCGCCCAAGATATTTCATATCAGCGTCTTTTCGTGCGTCATGTGCATATATCCGGTCTTTAAACGTATCATAGAATTTGCCAAAGATAAACCGGTATTCTTCAGCAGTAGGAGCTCGATGGACACCTGTTGCAACAAGGAACTTAACATCAGGATGATTGGAAAGAACAGGAAAGATGGATTCAAGGATCCTTGCGGTGGGAGTTGGTCGTGTCGCATCGTTTACAATGACCAGTAATCGTTTCGCATTTGCGGTAAATTCCTCAAAAGATTCTTTGCCGATAGGATGTTTCAACGCTTGATTGATAATTTCTTTTTGATTTCCAGTTTTCACTTTTTTTGGAACTAGTATTTCATACGGTTCGGGGATATGCACTTTGACTTTTTCTTCCCCATATGGAATGTCGACATACATGGAGTTCACCGTTTAGTATTTTGAGTTGTCATTCCTTTCATAAAAGGAGTAGGTACCTCAAAAACTCAATGCCTAATATATTTAAATAATTCTTGGTTGTTCTCCAGCAAATGAAACATTTTCAGGTTGCTATCATTGGCGGTGGCGTCATCGGTTCAGCTCTCGCATGGAATCTTTCAAAGTATAGGATAGACGCGGTGGTTTTTGAAGCAGGAACCGATGTTACATCAGGTACCAGTAAAGCAAACAGCGGTGTCATCCACAGCGGTATTAATTCACCTCCTCGATCTCATAAAGCTCGTTTTTGTGTTGAAGGGAACACCATGTTCTCCACACTTACAAACGAACTAGGAGTTCCATTGAAACAGATTGGAAAGTTTGTAATAGCGAAAAACGACGATGAAATCAAAGAACTGGAACGTTTGAGAAACATTGGTCTTCAAAACGGTGTACCCGGTTTAGAGATCGTCGATGGGTCCAGAGTAAAAAAGAAAGAACAGAATGTTTCCTGCGTCGCAGCATTATGGGTACCAACTGCAGGTATCGTCCTTCCGTATCAGCTCACGATAGCACTTGCTGAGCATGCTGCAGAAAATGGAATAAAATTTCTCCTTGAGACAACAGTCAACAGTCTAAAGGAACAACATGACAATCGTTTATTAATAGGGACGAACCGAGGTATCTTTCAGGCAGATGTTGTCGTTAATGCCGCTGGTCTGAATTGTAGAGAGATATTTTCTTTTTTAGACAAACCAGATTTCCAGGTGTATCCTTGTCGAGGAGAATATCTGGTCCTTGATAAGAATTACGGCTCACTGGTCACTTCTATGGTGTACCCGGTACCTGTGAAAGAACTAGGTGTCTTAGGTGTTCACATCACCCCGACTATTGAGGGAAACATTCTCCTTGGCCCCAGCGCAGAGTTTATCGATGACCCTGAGGATAAGCGAACCACAAAGGAAAAAATGAAGACGTTGCTTAAAGAAGCAAAAGATATTATTCCCGCGTTACCAGAAAACGGGGTTATCAATGCGTATTCGGGAGTTCGTTGTAAACTTGCTCCCCCAGAATCAGGGGGATGGATGGATTTTAGGATTGAAGAAAGCCAACAGAACCCTCATTTGATACACTTGTTAGGCATTGAATCACCCGGATTGACGGCAGCCCCTGCCATTGCAAAAGAAGTCACAACGATGATTTCCCAGCATATTAAATTAGAACAAAAAAGGAATTACAAACCAAAAAAGGTGAGGAGAACACGATTCTCTGAGCTGTCCACAGAACAACAATCCATTTTGATTAAGAAGGACGAGCGGTGGGGAAGAATTATTTGCCGATGTGAACAAGTAACTGAGGCTGAAGTCATTGAGGCGCTTTCAAACCCATTGGGGGCACGGACCCTTTCTGCTGTGAAATATCGGTGTCGGGCAGGGATGGGACGATGCCAAGGTGGTTTTTGTACTCAACATATTACGAGGATTATGATTGAGCAATTTCATATGGATGTAACAAAGTTAAAAATGCATTCACCGAAATCGTATCTCTTTACGGGTAATACTCGGATGGTTACAAATGATAAATGAGCGATTCGATGTCGTTGTAATAGGTGGTGGACCCGCAGGTCTTGCCGCTGCTGTATCTGCTAAACAACATGGGGCAGAAAGCGTTCTTGTCCTAGACAGAAATAGTTGGCTTGGCGGGATTCTTCCGCAATGCATTCATGATGGGTTTGGGGTCGAGGAAACAGGGACTTCTATGACTGGGCCCGAATACGCTGAGATCTATATTCAGGAGGGAAAGCAACAAGAAATACGGTTCATGACGGAAACCATGGTGTTGCGACTCGAGAAGAATTTAGAAATGATCGCTGTCAATAAAAAAGATATTTTTAACATCAAGGCTGGAACTATTGTTCTTGCGACCGGTTGTCGTGAAAAAACAAGATGGCACGCGCTTATCCCTGGTACACGACCCAGCGGCATCTATACCGCAGGTGTAGCGCAGGCATTGATCAACCTGTATAACATCATGCCTGGGAAAAATATCGTTATCCTTGGGTCAGGTGATGTTGGTCTCATCATGGCAAGACGATTGACTTTGGAAGGTGCAAACGTGTTAGCGGTTGCAGAACTCTTACCTTATGCAAGTGGTCTACCAAGAAACATTGTTCAATGCTTAGATGATTACGATATTCCGCTCTTTCTGAATCATACTATTACCTGTATCGGGGGAAAGGAACGTGTGGAGCAAGTGACCATCCAGCAGGTTGATGACCAATGGATGCCAATTCCAGGTACTGAAAAGCAAATTTCGTGTGATACACTTCTCCTCTCACTTGGTCTTATTCCAGAGAATGAACTTGCAAAGGGTGTTGGAATTGAAATTGATGGTCGTACCGGTGGACCTGTTGTCAATCAACGGTTTGAGACAACGCGACCTGGTGTATTTGCGTGTGGTAACAGTCTTCAAGTCTATGACACAGTAGATATGCTTGCTATCGATGCACAACGAGCTGGAGGACACGCAGCGATAAGTGTTGTCCAAACGCAGGACACAACCATTCGAAAAGCCAAACCGCACGCTGTGAACGTCATTGCTGGGGTTTCGGTAAGATCCGTTGTTCCTCAACAGGTGAACGAAGGCGGTATCGTACGTTTCACTTTACGAGTTCAGCGACCAAGTAGCGTTGCGGTACTACGAGTACTAGCCGGGTCAAGAGAACTGCTGAGGAAAAAACTCCCCTGGGTAAATCCAGTGAATCTAATCAGCGTTGATGTTCTTATACCAGATGATGTAATAATGTCTGGCAAAAATATCGAGGTGATCATTAGTGACCACTGAGAGGGAAATTACCTGTATTGTGTGTCCATTAGGATGTAAAATTTTCGTTCGTTCAGATGGAACAGCGGTAGAAACTTTGAAAGGTAATAAATGTAATAAAGGGGTGGATTACGCAAGAAATGAGGTTTTTGATCCTAGGCGATTGCTGACGACATCGTTACTTGTAAAGCATGGTGAATGGCCACTTGTGAGTGTAAAAAGCTCTCAGCCGGTTCCTAAAGAAAAAATTTTTTCTTTGCTAAAAGAACTACGAAAAACAACGATCGAAGCCCCTGTCAAATGTGGGCAGATCCTCATTAAAAATGCTGCTTATATAGGTATAGATATCCTCGCAACGAAAACAGTTAAAAAAAGTGGAAAAACAATCGCTGTTTCTCCTAAAAAGAGCCGGTAACTCTTAAGAAAAAACGGATTGGATTTTTAGTACGTGGAAAGCTTAAATTGATGTCCTCATCATAGAGAAGGTATCTAGCCCTCTTTGTTTCCATGTTGCTATCATCGTCATTATTATTTCTACGATCTCTGTTCCTTTTGTGTTTCTTAGAGTTCCTATGATTTTTCTAAGTACTACAAATTCTCTGAGGGCTCTTTCGGCTATGTTGTTTGTTGCATCAATGAACGGGTAACGGATTCTAGTAAACCAGTGTTTTAAACCATGGCTGAGTTTGACAGCGAATTTTCTGAGTTCTTTGCAGGAATTAGCATAGTCTATTAATTGTGTCATTTCTGCAATGCACTTGCTATATAATTTCTGTCTTTTATCTGGTGGATCTTCGTTGGTGACGTTAGTTACTTTTTCAAAAAGTTTCTTGAGGTTTTCATGTAAAACTTTGGCGGATTTATGTTTTTCAGCGATATCTGCCGACTCTCGTAACAGATGTGTCCAGCATCGTTGAATAAGGTCAGTGTATTGCCGATACGTCTCCAGTCCATCACCAATGATTATACCTTTGTAGCGTTTTCCAAGAACAGTTTTCATAACATCGATATATCCTGCTTTTCTGATAATGAACAACGTACAACTCTGGGTTACAAAAACCCATAGTTGATAAGTGACGCCGCCGACTTTAATGTCAGTTTGATCAATATGAACAAAAGGTGCTCTCTTGAGCTCATACGTAATCTGCTCATATTTTACTCTTAGTTTATTACTCACCCTTCGTGTTATATCCAAAACAGTCGTATGCGTCACCTTGATGTTATGTTGTCTTTTTAATGACCCGACCACCTTTCTGATGGGTAATCTATCCTCAAATCGCAGCAATGTAACATGACTTAACATTGTTCTTCCCGAAATCCCCTTCTTCAGGAAGGTCTGATTCTGCAACAACATTCCCACATCGTTCGCAGATACCAGTCTGCATGAAATGTTCCGTTATCTCAGCGGGCTGCGGCTCTGGGATCTCCTCAATAATCCTTTTTAAAATCTCAGATGACTTGCGTATTTTTCCGCCACAATGAGGGCATGTTTCCAATGTATGTAGTTTGGTGCTTGTTGGTTTTGGTGTTATACGAGTTGCCCCTCTGTGACCTTGAGGGGCACCAAGTTTTTTACAGATTTGATCCTTGTTCCTCTTCTGGTTTAGCAGCTGTTTTGAAGGAGGAGTATGAGGGTTACAAAAAATATTCAATAGGTGAGTCAGTTTTTCTACTACCCCCTGAAGGTTCGTATTTTCTTTTTTCAGTTGTTGAATATCCAATTCTTTTTCTTTCAACTGCTTCTGAAGTTTCTGTATCTTCTCATCTTTAGACAGTATGGTATTCATGGATCCAATCTTACTGCTCGTACTCTTTTGCCTGCCCAGTGTTTAGGAACATAAATTCTTGCACTGTTCCCTCCAGGTTCAGCTTTCTTTTCTACAACTTCATATCCTTCCATCTTTATTTGCATTGATTTATCTTTCATAGTAGTTACAATGTAACTACTTTGAGTTTATAGTTCTTTTGGTATTGCAAAACTTACGTTAACAGAAGTCAGTTAGAACTTAAGAAAAATCAGCTTTCCACGTACATTTTTCCCAAAAGTATTTATAAAAGGAAAGAAACTATTTATAATAGCACTTGTTATCTTTAGCTAAGGGAATAATATGAAGAAATTCATACCGATTGTAGTAGTAAGTATTTTAGTCCTCAGTGGACTAGGGGCAGCTGCTTTCTCCACGAACGTCTCAGTGAAACAAGCAACAATGACAAAAATTGAATCGACTTCGGTCCTTTTTTCATCGCAGCCAATGCTGTTGGAGAAAGATGGGTTTGTTCAAATCCAGGTTGATGGTGCGACAACTAAATTGTTAGAACCAGACCGACCGGTGTTGCCGATTTATGTGAAGACGTATCAGATTCCTTTTAGATCAACGGATATTCAGGTGGTTTGTACTCCCCAGGATATCGGTTCGTTGACTCTGACAAAGGAGGTTATCCCTGCTATTGTTGCTCCGTTATCAATGTTAAGTGAACGGACTGAATATGTGAAGGATCCTTCTGTCTACGTAAGTACTGAGTTTTACCCAAGTAATTGGTATAGTTATGATTTTGGTGCTGGTCGTAATGAGAATGATCAGCAGGTGACCTTTGTAAAAGTAGTGTGTTACCCTGTTCGGTACTCACCGTTAAACAACGAGATTGCGTATGCTGGTGGGTTTGATATTCAAGTGAAATATATTGAGCCAGAAACACAGCCGAGAACGC